>Ga0118677_10008579_pt1 | contig 16325 bp, 17 predicted proteins | sample AliMusrvi5mmetaG_FD_86154 | JGI IMG/M metagenome (GOLD analysis project Ga0118677, IMG submission 86154) | reverse complement strand
CAGTAGCGGCCATCCCATTTAAGCTGGATGTACTCCTGCTTGGTCAGTGATACGATGGCTTTGGAAAATGGCGTTCCCTCCTTCCGGAAGACGGCGGGCTGATGGGGTGGAATGATTGGCAATGGGTTCATGTTTTCCATGAACCGCATTTATACAGGAATTTGCTTCGTGTGTCCCGCAGTTTTTTTATTTCGTCAATGCGGGCTTCGCTGGCTCTGACGGGTTAGCCGAATATTTACTTTGGTTTCATCATATCTCATTGTTTTGTAGATAACTAAATGCATCACCGCCCGTTGCAAAGCGCATAACGATGCACATAAACGCTGGACTAATTCCGGCAAAATTTCGGCACACTGTTTGAACTCAATCAGTACTAGAAACCACCTATTTCCCACAAATATCAAATATACCCATCTATCGCCCATCCCCCCATCCCGTAGTCATCAATTGGGCGAAATCCCTGCGCGATAGAACTTCCGAGCAATCCCGCCAGTCTTTTTCGGAAGGTTCCATAGTGGTGTTGTAACGCAAATCAAACCCCGTCGCTTCCTTCTGTGCATTGATGTACTCGTCCATCTTTTCGCCCAAGGTTTCGATGTCGTCAATCCACTCGTCTTTGATGGTGTCCGGCAACGAACCAAAGAGGTTATAACAATCTCGCATCCTCTCCGAGAGTCGCTCATAGACCTTCTCGTCTACCGTCTGTTCGTTGACAAGGTTGAGCATGTCCACTTTTTCGCGCACTTGGCCAAAACGCTTAATGCGCCCTAAGCGTTGTTGAAGCCGGGTAGGGTTCCAAGGGAGGTCGATATTGATAAGGGAGCCGAGAGTTTGCAGGTTAAGCCCCTCACAAGCGGCATCGGTAGCCACCATGAGGCGAATTTCATGCTCGGCGACCATTTTTTTCAAGGTCTCGCGTTGGCTATAAACACTGTCGCCTTGTTGGTAAAGACGGCTACGCCCTGCCCCGGCATACAAACCGATGGCTTCATCGGGGTAACGCGCCGCCAGCGCATCACCCATCCATTTAGCGGTGTCAAAGTACTGGCTGAAAATGATGACACCATGATCTAGCCATTTCTCACCCTCCAAGTAGTGCATGACAACATTCAGCTTGGGATCATGCTCAATTCGCTCAAGGCGGGCAATCAGGCGTTCAAGAACCGAACGCTCCTCATTGGTCTCCAAGGAGAGGTCTAATTCCTCATCGTCCTCTTCTTCGTGTAGGGTGCGCCCCATCAGCAACATTCTGGCTGTATTCAATCCGGCTTGAATACTGGAACAGATGCGCTGTTCCATCAGGTTTTTCATAAAGCCGCCGCCCTTGCCGCGCTTAGCCAAGGCTTTGCCGAAACGCCTAGCCTCCCTATAGGCTTCCCGGAAATCCTCGCTCGTGCGTAAAGCTTTGTCTTCAAAGAGTGCGTTGAACCGGTGGACATCTTTAACCAGATTGCGGTCGGGATGTACATCGACACCCACCTTGGTCAATAACCCGGCATCCTCTAACGTAACCCGCTTGCGAAGTACGATATGCCGCACAAAAGGGTTTTCCCGCTGGAAAAAAGTGGCCCCCGCCAACTCACGATAAATGTCATCTTCAAGGATTTCCCGCGTGTCTTCCGTCAAGTCAAACAATGGCCTGTAGGTTTGCCAGTCAGTCTTGGCAAGGCCAAGGTCTTGACGAATGGCGCTGTAAAGCCGTCTAGCGCGTGGTTCATGGGTGGAATCCACCAAGGGAAGCGGGGAGCGCAGCAACTCCCACGCTAACGAAAGTTCGGTCACTTCCCGTTCCCCGGCCAAAATGGGCAAAACCTCTTGTGGTCTGTGCCACTGGGCAAAGTCATTGCCCAGCACAAAATGGCCTTTGCCTTGGTGGAGAATGCCCATCAAATCCCACAAATCCTCGGGCTTGGTTTGAATGGGTGTGGCAGTGCCTAGCAAAACATGGTCGGAGCGAGCCGCCATCTCGCGCATGAAGGCCAATAATTCATTGGGCGTTCCAGCGTCCGGGCCAAAGCCTTGCCGACTGCGAGCCTTATGCGCCTCATCAAGAATAATCAGCCCATAGCGCAAGCCTAGCAAATGCTGCTTTTCCAGCGAATCACGCAACATCAGGCCGGTGGAAACGATGCCGATGCGTAATGGACATTTGGCAATCTGTTCTCGCCCAACTGGGGAAATGATGCGCTCCTCATGATCCAGCCAGACTTTTCGTTGGGTGTGCCAGCGGGCGCAAGGGATGCCCAATTTGTCAATCATTTCCGTTTGCCACTGCTCACAAAGCGTTGCAGGGGTAAGGATTAGCACGGGTTTACGGGCTTGGTGTTCTTTGTCGCAGAGCAGGCACAAGACCAGTGCGGCAGTGCCGAGAGAGAGCGTTTTGCCCAAGCCAACCTCATCCGCCAACAATAGGCGAACCAATCCATGATTGCGATAATGCCGCAAACATTCGGTGTTGAAACCTTGCTGCCAAGCTTGTAAGGCAAATCCTTCCCGGTAAAGTGGCGATTCGACCAATGCAGCCGGGGCCAAATCAAGGTCGTCGTCGATGGCATCAAATAACACCTCCCGTCGATAACCACGCCGCCGCACTTCGCGGATCACCATCTCCGGCAGCGGACGGGCGGCATTCCAGATAAACTCAAACTCTTGTTCAATCCACGCCACGCCTTCGGGCGAGTCATCTTCCCAAAGAATCTCGTAATGCCGTTGCCAACCGCTGCGGGTTTCATTCATGGAACCGATGAATCCTAGCTTGAGACCGTCGGCCCGCTCGATGACCCCGGCCTTGCCATGCAGGAATCCACAAATACTGTCCGGGGCCACCCGCACGGCTTGACCGTGCTTAGTCAAAAAGCGGTCCAGCCTTCGATAACGGTCACGGTTGAGCAAGGCTTCAACTTCGATGGCCTTTTCATTCCAGCGGCCTAGCATCTTCGATTCGCGCAATTGGGCCACCTTGAGGTCATCCGGGTGAATATCCACATTGCAAACGATCTTGACTGACGGGATTTCGTCCAACAATTCGTTGGCGACTTCAAATAAGGAACTGGTGAAATAGCCCGCAATGCGCTTATAGCTTCTAGCGCCTTGCAATTGCTCTAGCAGAAAGCTGCCATCCAGTCGATGAGTGCGTGAAGAAAAACGGCGGATAGTCAATGAGGCAATCCACCATCCACTGGATAATGAATTTTTTCATACTCAGCAATAAAATGCCCAAGCAGCGTGACAAGACTGGCTAGAGGATGATTTTCATTGGCTCCCCCGGCATCAAGCAGTTCGTTCAATACTTGAATCGCACGGTCGTATTCGTTTTCACTTTGTATTGGATATAGTGGAATAGAATGACAGATTTCTTGATAGTGATGAACAATGTTTTCGATTTCGATATGCTGCATAGTTATGGCTTCCAACGGTTGTAAGAAGAATGGGTCATTATTTCACGGACATAGAGAATTTGAGTGTTGAAATGTATCGCAGCGATCAAACGATAACGATTGCCGGAAATATCGAATACATAATATTCTCCCGCTTTGTCCACACTATTGAACATCTGCTTCAAATCAGAGAACGAGTCGAAATGGCTTTTTTCGATGTGCTTCCGCCACTCTTGCAACGGCTTATCTGCAAGAGGGTATTTTTCTGCGAAAAGTTTCAACGTTTTATTGCTGATGACGCGCATGTGAACAAGAGGTACTGGTTTAGAAATAACCTAATCATTGCCCCAATGCCCGCAAATTGCGCAGTCTTGCCCCTAACACTTCGGCTGCCTCCCGCACAGGCTTTTCGGGGGCTTTTTGCTCAATAAACTTGAGCAAGTCGATCAGAAGGGGGCGGGTTTCCATGAAGTCCGGTATTTCCGCTTGCAACTGGTTGATGACGACTGGCGGCGGTGTTTCTGCCAAAAGCTGTTGCAAGCCGATGATAAGCCGACCTAACCCAGTGCCGCCTATCTCGGTGCTGTCGGTCAAATCCCGCGAGGCGAACTCAGTCACGCGCTTGAGCTTGGCCTGATTGGGGGACATGCTGCCCATCAAGCGAGCATAATCCTCCACCCGGAACGCCTTGGCGAAGTTTTGATAATTATCCAGTTTTGATGCGCCGGTAGTCTCCATGTCCATCATGCGCAGATAAAACCGCTGGATTCCGCTCAGTTTGGCCCAAGTGTCTTTTTCCAAGCCTTCAGGTACGAGCAGGTTGTTGGCCGCTTCCGCCGCCTGTTGCACGATTTCGTCCACCACGGTGGTTTCGCCGCGCTTGCGTGGGCGCAACGCGAAGCTGGTCACATCCTCGCCGCCAATCTGCGTGTAGGCGGTCAACACCTTCAAGGCCGCCGCATAACCGGCCATCTGCAAATCCGAGTCGTTGAACACCGGCTCGCCATGTTTATCTTTAATCTCGGCATTGAGGTTCATCATGGTTTCAATTTGGCGTTGCACCTCGGCGCGGATTAAAGGCAGGATGCGCTGCTTGAAGCCGGGATTTTCCTTGGCAGGGCGTTTTTTCAACATTAGGATGATCGTGCCTTGCACATAGCCACCTTTTTTCAATTCTGAGGTGGTTTCGGTGGCGATATACCACGCCGCGACCACTTGCAAACCCGCAGCCCAGAAGATGCCCACCATGTCGGACCAAACCCCGGTGTCTTGATGGGTGAACATCACGCATTGCATCCCGTTGTCGGGCATGTGTGCGGTCATGGCGCTATAAGCCGCCACCATGTCACGGCGGAATTCATCGCCAGAACCTTTGATCGCCAAGGCACGACGCGAATCCCAAACCCATTGATCGAAAGGCTTTGGAGGGTTTTTGCGTAGCCAAGCGATGAAGAACTCGGTGATTTCGTGATACATCACCGCATCGGCATAAGGGGGGTCGGTTATCCATAAATCGGATGATTGCTTAATTTCATTGGCAGGAAGTGAATATATTTGAGATTTTCCACACGTTGGGATAGTGTAATCACCAAAATCAATAATCGAGTGATTTTCTAAATTTGGAATTGCACGAACTCCGAAGTTGTAAAGAGTATTTAGTGCCTGATTGGAAAATGTATTCACTTGATTTTCATGGCGAGTTGAAGTTGCCCATCTACATAACCGAGTGTTCCATTCAATTGATTTTGATTGAACAGCTATTATCTCTGTATGATTATTTGAAAACTGTTCGATACCTGATAAACGTCTATAAAGAACAAACAAAAATAATTGACGTGCATTAAATAAATGATGCCAATAAGTCCATCCGCGTGTGCGTATTGGCTCGTCGGTTTTGTCACCCTGATTGATCTCCATATCAGGGACTAGCCCTTGTTGCTGCCAACTGAGAAGGTTTTTCGATACTATTTCATAAATCTTACTCTCCCGTTCTAAATCCCTATTAGTGACTGACGAAAAAAAGGTATCCTGTCTTGGTTGGTCAAGGGTTACTTTGGTTATCCATTGAATCGCGTAAAGCCGTTCCTGAAAGATGTCGTTCGATTTTGGTTTAAAATCGTTCTTATCCCAGCGGCGTAGGCGATTTTGAGTATTGTCTTCGACATCACGGTAGTCGCCTCGTAGGGTTTTTATTGATGTTCGATATGTTTTTCCGTCCAATACATAGACGAGATCGCTACCTTGGATCGTTCCCCTTTCAGCGTGCTCTATCTCTTTCTGCGAAACGCCGCTATGTACCTCTATTTCGAAGCGTTTACTCTGGTAGTTAGGAACTAAAGTTGCTATCACATTCCGTTGCAAAGAGACGACCCAACTAGGAGACATGGGTATCATCCAACCTGTATCCGGGCAGCGCGTTTCTAGGCAATATAGATAAACCTTTGCTCGATTACCATTTTCATCATGCTCGATACCCAACCGGGTGACAAGTCGGTCAACCTTTTTAGCTACCGCCTTTTGTGCCTGCTCTATCTCAGCGCGGCGTTCGGGGGAAGCCCCAATGATGTTCAATGCCCCCCAGGTCAACATGCAAGCAATTGGGTTCAGGTCGGAGGCATAGACATCGCAACCCAAGCGCGCCGCCTCAAACGGTATGGAACCACCGCCACAAAAAGTGTCGCCCACCTTGGGCCGATGACCGTAGCGCAGTATGCCCAATTGTTCGACCAATTCCTGATGGGAATAGGCTTCAATCCCCAAATGTCGGTAATGGCGATTGACCTCAGCCCAAACCGGCGCATAGAGCCATGCCTGATCCACCTCTTCGGGTCGCTTGCACAGCGCGGCTTTTTCTTCATAGGTCGCATAGCTGGCGATGGCTTTTCGGTAGAGTTTGAGCTTGTCGTCACTGGACAGGTCGCGCCGCCAGCTTAGTTTAATGCCCAATCGGTCGGCATCCAGCGGGAATGTTGAACGTTCCCACGCTCCAGCGCTCACCGTTATACACAAGTCCCGCCGAGCCAAAAACGCCGTCATTCCGGCATGGATGCCGGAATCCAGCGCCATGGACGGTAACGTGCCGCTTGCACAAGTGCTTGATTCAGGCAATGCGCCAACCCTCAGATTCACATCCTTGTGACTGGATTCCGGCATCCATGCCGGAATGACGGGTATCTTATCCGGCGGTTGTTGACGCGGAGCGTCCAAGGATGGGTTCCCACGGAGACCGTGGGAACCATCGGGAAGCTTTGATCGTTCCCACGATCCGGCGTGGGAATGCGAGTCCAACCGCTCCGGCGGTTGCGGACGCGGAGCGTCCAGCGATGGGTTCCCACGGAGACCGTGGGAACCATCAGGATGGAGACCGTGGGAATCATCAGGAAACTTGGCTTTGAAATAATCCCAAGGATTATCCAGTTCAATCCGGGCAGCGATGTCGGCGGGCTTCAAGGCGTTTTGCATCAACGCACGACGGGCCAAACCTTCTTCGTCAAACCCCATCAGCTTCTCGAAGATATCCAAATCCTTTTCCGGGTTGTCCGTAGGTGGTAATAGCGAACCCAACACGATGGCCCGAACCAAAATCAGCGGCTTGCGTCCTTTCCAATACGAACCCAAGGCCGTTAAGGTTTGCCCTGCCCCTGCCTTGCGCTCCCGTTGTGCCTCAAAAGAAACTTTTTGCGCAGGAAATACGGTTTCAATCAGCGCGGGGGCATTGTGCAGGGAGTTATGGACTAAGGGCATGGGAAAGTATTCTTCAATGGTTTACTCCCGTGACTTCCAATAACCGGGATTTCTTCTGATAGGTATTTAGCGGTCGCTGGACGGATGGCGACAGGGTTTGGCACGGGCGGCATTTTACCTTTATAAAGGAATATGCCTGTCCGCGCTGTGCTGGCGGGGACGGAAGGTGACACTGACCTCAACATCCTCGTCGAGCTTGCCTAAGATCGCAATCATCCGGTCGAGTGTGAACCGGCGAAGCTGCGCATTGCGGATGCGGGAAAATTCGGAGTGGGAAACCCCGGTCAATTTCTCGGCATCGCGGGTTGATAGGTGGCGGTCATCGAGTACGCCAATAATCTTCGCCGCGACAATGGCGCGAGCCTGCTCCAACCCCGCATTGAGCCGTCCGAAGTCGCGGTAAACATTGCCGCTTCCGCGCACCAGTCCCATATCGTCGTCTGTCATTGCAAAGCCTCTTTCAGTCTTTTGAGTCGTTCTCGGATAAGGTCAATCTGCATTTGGGGTGTTTTGATCCCTGATTTTGATTTCTTCTGGAAGGCGTGGATCACCCATATATCATCCCAGATTTTGACGGCGTAAAGTGTGCGGAAAGCATCGCCGCGATATTTGAGCGCAATCTCAAAGACACCCCCTTCAACGCCCTTAAATGGTTTCGCCTTGTCAGACTTGCCGCCCTCGGCGGCAATCGTCAGCGCGTCGAGCATGTCACTCTGGACATCATCGGGAAATTCCTCGAAGTCCTTGTGCGCTGCCTTGAGCCACGAAATCGGTCTGGTATTTCTCATTCGTGAATGTTGGCATATTTGCCACCGACTTTCAAGTGGAAGACCCGATCACACGGCAATGAGGCAACCAGCAGAGCAGGACGTAATTTAGAGGCAGACAGGTCAGAAAAAGGGAATGGCAACAGAATGACCGAACCGATTACAGGTTTGACCATGCTTCCTCTTCTTCTGGACGTAACCAGTCAGCGGCTAGGCTAGGTTCGGACAGTAACATTGTCTCTATGCCCTTAGGGGGAAGTTCGTCTAGCACTGTCACCAATGCACGATGCACGCCTTTTATCTTGATCGATTCCGATAAATAAATTTGTCCTTTTTCGTCGATGGTTGCTTCTATGGTTTGGATCATGTTTATTTTCTCTTGGGAAATGAGGTAACAATGATTAGACTCGCAATTGCCGCATAGTCGACTCATGATCGACCAGTTTAGCCACTCCGCTGTCGATGGCGGCACAACGCCGATTTATTTCTTCCATCCATTCCTGTGAGATTGCAAAGTCTTCTTCATAATCGAGGGTTTCCAGTAATGCCTCGGCAATCAATGCACGAGTATGGGTATCGAGTTTTAAGGCTTCTTCGATAATGATTTTAGGGTCGGCATTCATGGGGCGTTTCTCCGGCAGTGTCGTTTATTTGATCGTTCCCACGCTCCAGCGTCACTGCCATTAAGTTAAGAAAAATCTCGTCGTTCCGGCAGGGATTGCCGGAACCCAGTTGCCATGGAGGGCAGACTAGATTCACCTCCCTGTGTTCTGGATACCGGCAATCCCTGCCGGTATGACGGCCTAACTTATTCCTCGAAGGCCGTGGGAACGATATTTAATTTTATTATCCATGCTCAAACAAATCCAAATTAGGCCGCTCGTCGTGTGATCCGCCAATCAGCCGCCGCGGTTGCGGCATCAGCAAATCGCTTTGCGCGACATCGCCCAAGGCATGGCGCAGGGCCAGTCGCCAACCTTTGCCACCATCGTTGATGCCGCCTGTGCAAATCGCGGTCATGCCAAACAGCCACCAACGTTCCTCCGGGCGGAAGGCCAGCCAGTTGCGGACCGCGACGGGGATTTTTTCCATTTCCATGTGTTCCACCGCCCAAGCCAGCACGCAAAGCTCTTTGCCGAGTAGCCGGTCTACCGGGTTTTCGCCGATTTTCCACGCCGATGCCTTCAAATCGTAAGCTTTGAGACGGGCGTTGAAGGCGCGTTGCACTTCCCCCCGGATGGCAGTCCAGCGCGGACGATCTAGTAATACACGGTCGATCACCGCCATTTCATTGCCACTGGCTTGAAGCCCAAGAAATTCGCTGATCTGCACCTTGCCGCTATTGTTGCGCGGAATGATGACCTTGAAATGGTGCGGGTCGCTGGTGGCGGGAACACCAAAGCCCAATGTTGGACGAGGCGCGGCGGCTTTATCATTTGCCGTTTTATGTGTCGCCTTTGCTTTGACCATGCGTTTATGACTCTTGCACTACGTCGCCGGGTCGCAGATGAAGACCGACGATCTTGGCAAATTCCTTGACTTCAAACCCGGTTTCAAACTGGATGCCATCTGCAATGGTGATGGAAACCGGCGCTTGATCCTCTTTCAATACTTGGCGCAAGCTGTTGACCACGCCTTCGATCATGGCGGCGGTAATTTCCCGTTCTTGAAAACGAACAGTCACGGTGTTTTCGCCTTCGCCAATTTCTATGCGCACTCCTTTGAAACGAGTGCCAGCTTGATCGCGGAAGCGGTTAATCACCCCAAAAACCCGGTCAGTGGTGTCCAAAGCCACTCGCTTGCTGTTGAGTCGGGCGGGTTGGGTATCGACAATTTGCACGGTGGTATCGCCACTGGCGGCAACCTGAAAATCGGCGCTCTTGGCAGCCTCGCCAGAGCGGGCATAGACCAATAGGCGCATCGCTTGTGAGCCTATCTCAAAGGGGCTTTCATAACGATGCCCATCTTTCGGATTTGAGCCATCCAAGCTGTAGAACATCTCCGCCGTAGGGGTGCATTGCAGCGTGACCTTGCGCTTGTCCGCCGCCGGTTCCACTTGATGGCGGATTTTAAGTTCGGCCAACCAGCGGAACGGTGTACCGCTTTCGTAGTGGCCCGTAGGGTCTTTGACCCAAAAATAAACCGTACCCGCAGATGTCATGAAGTTGTCCAAATCCTCTACCAACGGGCTTAGCTCGGAAACTTCCGTTTTGGTCGAGTAATGCACTTTTGGGCTGTCGCCCGCATGACGCGGCGTGATGCTAAGAATAGATTCGCCAGTTTCGGGGTGGTTGCCGACCAAGGAAACATTGACGACGGCCTTCTCTTTCGGGAACGGGCCTTTTTCAATATAGCCGTCTTCTCCTAAACGCCAACGGCCTTGCTTCAAAGCTTCCGTTTTAAGGGTATCCATGCCACTGGCATAGGGCATCCAAGGCCAGCCGGCATTGCTCTTGGCACGGTTGACCACATCTTTCCAAGGTGTTCGGCGGTTGTCCTTGCCTGTTGGCCATAGTTCAGTTTCCGCCATCGCAAAGTATTGGATAAATTCCGTGGTCAAATCCAGTGCGAGTTTGTAATTGGCCCTAGGGCTGGCAAGCAAAGCTTCAATCTGCGCTTCGGCGGACTGGTCGCCCTGACCGATGCGCAAGCCATTGTCGATGGTGACGCAGACTAGCGTTTCCCGTCCGTCGAGGTGATCGAGTCCGGGAAAATAGACGCGGTTATAAGAAGCAGACAGTGCTTTATTGAATCGATCCTCCGCTTCTTCCAAGCGATCCCTGGCCTCCTCAAACAGCGTGTCGCCCGGTTTTAGGCGTTTATGAATTTGCTCAGTCGCGTAAAGTTCGCGCAGCCTGTCCTCCACCGCTTCTGCCAAATGACTGTCTTGACCCGTCAATACCAGCAGATTGTTCTTCATCTGCTGGAACTCGAAAAAATTATTGAGTTCACTCGGCGGAATTCTGCCGTCCGGCCGGATGACGATCAGCACACGCGGCCCGGTCAGCTTGAGTTCATCCAAGCGGGGTAGGATTTGAACCTCCTGATAGGCATTTCTGCGTTCCGGTTGAAGAATCCCCGTCAAACGGTTTATCAGCGCTTGGTCGATCTTGGGCTGTGGCACTTCCTTGGCATTGCGTTCAATCTGGCGTGACAGATTTTCCGTTTCCTTAATAAATAAGCGTTGTTCTTCACGATGGAGATACCAAGCCAGTTCGCGCAAGCGTTGCAGCGCAGTGAGAAACTCATCCGGCTTGCGGTTCGGAGAGGCTAAATATTCGATGATCTCGCTATCGGACAGGCCAATGCGACCACCCACGGCCCTAGACAAAGAGGATGCCAGCAGCAGGGTCATGGCTTGCTGGGCGCTGTCCCCACTCAGTTCGGCATCAACGGTTTCAGCAATCGCATTACCGTTGTCGGCAATATCGCGGGTAACTGCGGGCATCAATTTGGGGGCTATACGCTCGATTTCGTCCTTTACTTGATCGTCGTTCAAATCCAGGTGCTGGGTTCCGATCAAAAATACATCGTCAATCTCGCGCTGTTGCACACTTTTCAGTAAACGGGCGGTGAATTGCATCAAGCCGCGAGTTTGGCGGAAGCCTTCATTTTCTTTGAACAAGGCCACCAAATGCTTGAAGGAGGGATGGAAAGGATAAGTCTCTCGCACTTGTTCGGCTATTTGCTCAAGGCTTGTCGCTACGATGTAACCGCCGTCCTCGGCCTTTTTCACCTGCTGTGCATATTCCTCGGCGACATCGGCTATCACCCGATCATCTGGGAGTTCGTCTATCAGCCGTTTTTTGAGTATTTCGTAGATTTCGTTACCCGCCAGTTGCACCGGAGTAATGGTCATAGCCTGACGGCGGGTTTCTTGTTGCAGATTGGAGATGGAATCAGCCAATGCCTTGCTTTGGGCATTGTAGCTGCCCGACAGATTGGCGACGACGATACAACAATTTGGCAATTCCATTGCTGCGCTCATCAAGGTGCCAAGACTGTAAACCACCATGTTGGCCAAGGTGCCATCGCCAAAGACTTGAGTGCTGGCATTGTCCAGATACGGGGGAAGCTCGTCAAGCAATATCAGCGTGGGATGATCGCCAATGATTTTCTCCCAATCGCGTTGGTCTACCGATTTTGGGCCATTGACCCAGTGAGGCTTTATGGCTTCTGATTCGCCCAGTTGATCGGCAATCTCACCCCAGATGTAGTTAGTTGGGCTGTTGCGTCCATTAAATGCCGCAATTCGCGCTTTGCCAAAGTCAATGCGCTCGCTTAAGCCCGACGGTAATATCTCTGTACGCAAGTGTGGATGACGTGCCAACAGTCCCAAGGCAATCATCATGTGGGTCTTACCGCCGCCCATCGCCTGGGTCAGTTCGAACACCGCCTGATCGGATTTGCCGGACAGGCGCAACATGCCCTCACGAAAGAGTTGCTCCATGCCGTGAGTGACATAGTTGCGGGAAAAGAACTCCCGGCCGTCGCCTTGGTCATTTATAAGATCAGCCAGTTTTTCTATGCCCTGGCTCATTCGGTAATCTTGGATGACAGGATTAAACCTGCAAGCCTGCTTAACCGTCTTTATCATACTTATCGCTCTCCGCTGTTGATTTCAGATTCCTTGGGGGATAGCCACTGACGATCTTGCGATGCTTGCAGCCATCACGGATCAACACTTCGACCATCTCGAAACCCATACAAACAAATATCCATGCCTGAATCCATGAAAACCCGTTGATTTTGACAATACCTTCGCCAAAAGTTGCGCGGCTTTGGCATGAATCCTGCCAATTTCTGCTGTCCGGAAAATACTGTCGTCGATTAATAACGACTCGCCATTTTTGCCGAGCGAATTTAATATCCGCCGCGTGTATTTTCGCGCCCTGAAGATGGTCTTCAAGTCCAGCATGCTGCCTCTGTCGAGCCCTTCAATTTTGGCGGACAATAGCCGCGAAAAGGTCACCATGAACAGGGAGAAGTTGGCGTTGTGCCGACTTGCGCTTCCTTGATGTTCATGAAATCTTCAAGCCCCCAGTATTGCTTCGCGTCCCTAAAGTTAAACTCAATTTGGAACCTCAAAGAATAATAGTGGATCAAGGTCTCGCTGGCCAGGGCCAAGTCATCACTAAACAACAACACCTTCGCTGTCCTCCCTGTCTTCATGTCGGTCTTTACGATGACGACGACATTCAGCAATTCCGGGAAGTTCCTGTGCCAAGCCTGCGCCTGGTAGACGCGGGTACGGATGTCCTTTTCCACGGACTCTGCTTTCAGGTGCGCATCCATCAGCGCATCCGGCGTCAGTTTATCGCCGTATTTGCGCCGCCTGCCTTTGCCTGAATATTCGCCAGCGAAGGGGAAGTACAGCTTGGAGTCATGGCGCAACTTGGAGATCAGATGCAGCCCCGTTTGCGTAACCCCTTGTAGGCCTGAATTGTTCCCTAATGCGCCATCGTACACAACACGACGATACCCAAGTCCAACCCGATCAGTTCCAACGCGGCACGGATGCAGCCTTGCAACTGCATTTGGAACGGGGATAGCCCCACATCCTTCCTGTTTTTGTTGACGCTGCCCTTGGGCCTGCCCCGCTTGGGGTGTTTCTCCTTGACGGCTTTCGGCGCACTTTCCTTGACCTCTTCGCGCACCAGTTGTTCTGTGATCAAAGGGTAAGAGGCGCGTGTTTCGACTTGCACCAATGACAGGTTCAAAAAGCACAGGCCGGGGAGCGCCTTCTTGTAAATCGAAGAAAAAAAATGCCCAACCCATGTGTCTCCTTGCCCGACTTGGTCACGACGACCTCGTCGCCGGTCATCAACCAAACCCCCTTTGCCCCGGCCACATTCTGCTTGATGAGTTGCCAGCGCAACGTCGGCCACTCTATTTTTTCGCCAAAAAAACGCTGCACTGTCCGATAGCTTCCACCCTTCTCGGCCCAGCGGGACAGGCCCAGCAGGGTGACGCGCCCCGTCATTGCCAGCACGGCCTCAACGATAATGGTGAGTTGGCCCAGGGTGCGAGGCGTTAAGTGTGGACTCAGTGTGCTTAGGGTTGCTATGATTTCATTCATGGTCAGATTGGGATTGGATGCCGGACGTTGTGGTTAACCCCGTTATTCTACCTTTTCTGACCACCCCTCTTTGCACAAACAATTACGCCTTTGCCATCGTTCGCTTCACCGCCACCATTGAATCACTTGGATGCCATGCCACGGCAAGCCTTGCCGGGTGACAGCCAAAGCCAAAACTGCTCATGCTAATTGGCGAAGGTATTGCTTCAGGGATGTGCATATCCCCTGTGACCTACATAGTTCTCTGTGTACGCTTCGCCTGCCTTTGTTCACATTTGCCACAGTCGTAACCGTTGGCAACGTTCCGCCGGAGGCGCAACACTCGATACTGATGGCTGGTTAAGCCTTATGAATTCATTCATTGAATTCCAGGCAAGGACTTTCACCTTGCAAGAAAAGACAAGCTTAGCTTGTCGCACGAGGAACGAAGGAGCACGGTCCCCCAGGAGCACCCAAAACGGGATTTCCTTCCTTTCCGCGCCGGGAGCGCGGCGCCGGCAGGGATGCCGGCGGCTTTGGGACGAGGGCAGGACAGCCCGACTCGCGGGACTCAGCCGCATTTCCCAGCCCTAATCTTTTTGGTTCAACAACAGGCTTGCAAGTGTTATTATAACCGGGTTACTTGGTTCTCAGTGACATCCCGCTTGAGGCTTACAACTATGTCGTGAACGGCAAGCCAGCCATCGAGTGGATTATGGAACGCTACGCCGTGACCGTGGACAAGGACAGCGGCATCAAAAACGATCCTAACGAGTGGTCAACCGACCCGCGTTACATCGTCGATCTACTCAAGCGCATTGTGCGGGTGAGTTTGGAGACGGTGAAGATTGTGGACGGGTTGCCGGATTTGCAAAACATTCCATAGTAGTTATTATGGTTTAAAAGATTTAATTTTTTATTATTAAAATAGGTTATTTTTTATGGCTGACAATGATAACGAAAAAGATCGCCGTGTATTGCTCTTGTGTGACAAATACGATAGGGATGCAATAGATTTTGCCAATGCACTCAAAAACGATGCTTTAAATGAGTGTTATAATGAGTTTAAATTAGGGTTATTTGTATTTCCAATTAATAAGGAGAAAACTAGATTTAACGTTAACCATGATATTCATAAATTCAGTGCTGTCACATTTATTATTAGTTTTTCTAGTATATTTATATGGGAAAGTTTAGGATGCTCTAATTTTATTTGGCTAGTAGACTATATATCTTGTTTACGGAGTGAGCCAAAAGTATCAGTTTTATTAATATTTAGAGACTTACATAGAGATTTATGGTTGTTCGAGTACTATAAATTGGAAGAGAAGTTTGATATTATCAGCGGACTTGATGTGTCATTCATTCCTGTTACTACTGTGTCTCTGCCTGAGCATATTAGTTTGCCATCATCATTACAAATAAATTGGGTTGATTTAAGTGGCGATCAAAAAAATACAGGGCTTCATAATGTTATTGTAAATATTCTTAATGGATTATATTTTCCGAAGGAAAATGTACTAAAATCAACGCAAGATAAAGTATTAATTGACATGCCTGGAAGTGATTTATCTTTATGTAAATTTATGATAAATCCAGATGATATAGATAGTACAATAGAAATATGCCCTGAATTTAATGTAAGCGTTCACTCCCCCCTGCCTTTTGCTGGGAGCGCGGCCATCTTGACCGCCATTTCAGCGGGCGAGACACCCGCGCTCCCAGGGGGGAGTGAACGCTTACAATTTAATCAAGTAAATACAGGTTCTGGGATCCTGCGGAAAATTAACCTCAAGAAAATGCCAATTCAAACAAGAGCGCTTGGGGTCAAAAACAGGGATATCGCCGCCTTGAGGGAATTCGGGGTTGCCGTCAAGGGAGATTCCGAAGTTGCGGGTAACCGATTTGTCAGTGCAGGTATTGAAGAAGACGAATGGCCTCTACAAGTTGGTGTCCAGTATACGTTCTATGTATCAATTGGTAAAAAACGAGAAGGGGCTATTGGCGGCGGGGTTTTTATTGAACCAAATTGGGGAAACCTGACCGAATTAGAGTTATTCATAGTGGTCAATGGAGAAGGACTAGATTTAACTCAAAATGTAAAAAAGGCCACACTTAAAAAAACAATGGAAGATGTAACTGTTAATTTTAATATATCACCTAGGGTAGCTGGTTTTCTTGTAGTTTATATTAGTATATACTTAGCAAAAAAAATAACTTTACTACAAGAGTATAAAGTGATTTTGGAAGTTAATAAAACATAAAAATAGGATAATAATTATGAAAACGTTATATGTAGAGAATATTGTAAATAATTCTGAATTGATAGATATTCCAGATATAAATAATGGTTCTGGTGAAATTGAAATTGGTTTAATA
>Ga0118677_10008577_pt1 | contig 16328 bp, 5 predicted proteins | sample AliMusrvi5mmetaG_FD_86154 | JGI IMG/M metagenome (GOLD analysis project Ga0118677, IMG submission 86154) | reverse complement strand
CACCTGGAGCGTTTCGGTAAGCCGGGCAAGACACTGCTGGGCAGCGACTCGCACACGCCCACCGGCGGCGGCCTCGGCATGATCGCCATCGGCGCGGGCGGCATTGACGTGGCGGTCGCCATGGGCGGCGGTCCTTTCTACCTGACCTGCCCGCTGGTCACGCTGGTGCGCCTGAGCGGCAAGCTGCAGCCGGGCGTCTCGGCCAAGGACGTCATCCTCCACGTGCTCTCCGTCTACGGCACCAAGGGCAACGTCGGTCGTGTGCTCGAATACGGCGGCCCCGGCCTGGCTTCGCTCGACGTGCCGGCGCGCGCCACGATCGCCAACATGGGCGCTGAGCTGGGCGTCACAACCTCCGTTTTCCCCAGCGACGCGCTCACCCGCCGCTTCCTGGCCGCCCAGGGCCGCGAAGCCGACTGGAACTCCCTGGAGGCCGACGCCGGCGCGACCTACGACCGCGTGCTGGATCTCGACCTCGCCGCCGTCGAGCCGATGGCCGCCTGCCCCCATTCGCCGGGCAATGTGGCCACCATCGCCTCGCTCGCCGGCAAGCGCGTGAACCAGGTGCTGATCGGCTCCTGCACCAACTCGTCGTATCGCGATCTCAAGACCGTGGCGCTGCTGCTGCGCGGCAGGAAGGTCCATCCCGATGTCGAGGTCGGCGTGGCGCCGGGCTCCCGGCAGGTGGTGCTGATGCTGGCGCAGGAGGGATTGCTGACCGATTTGGTCGCGGCCGGCGTGCGCATTCTGGAGAATGCCTGCGGCTTCTGCATCGGCAACCACATGTCGCCGGGCACAAACGCGGTGAGCCTGCGCACCAGCAACCGCAACTTCGAGGCGCGCAGCGGCACCGCCTCGGCGCAGGTTTTCCTGGTCAGCCCCGAAACCGCCGCCGCGGCCGCGCTCACCGGCGTCTTCACCGATCCGCGCAAGCTGGAAAAGCTGCCGGCTGTCGCGGAGCCGGCGAAATTCAGCATCGACGACAGCATGTTCCTGTTTGCCGCCACGACCGGGAAAGGCGTGCCGGAAACCGCCATCGTGCGCGGCCCGAACATCGGCGCAGTGCCGGCCAACACGCCGCTGCCGGAGAAGCTCGACGGCGTGGCTGCGATCAAGGTCGGCGACAAGATCACCACGGACCACATCATGCCGGCCGGCGCGCGGCTGAAGTTCCGCTCCAACGTGCCGGCGTATGCGCAGTACGTGTTCGAGCCGGTGGACAAGGAGTTTGCCAAACGCGCCGCCGCCAGCCGCGACGCCGGCCGCCACAACGTGATCGTGGCGGGGGAAAGCTACGGCCAGGGGTCGAGCCGCGAGCACGCGGCCATGTGCCCGATGTATCTGGGCGTCAAGGCGGTGCTCGCCAAAAGTATCGAACGGATCCACCTCGCGAACCTGATCAACTTCGGGATCGTGCCGTTCGCGTTCGCAAACGCGGCCGATTACGACGCCATCGCCGCCGGCGACCGGCTGACGATCGACAACCTGCGCCAGGCGGTTTCCGGAGACGGCCGGGCAACCCTGAGAAACGAGACGCAGGGGAAAACCATCCCCGTGGTCGCCACACTGACCGCGCGCCAGAAGCGCCTGCTGCTGGTCGGCGGGCTGCTCCCCGCCGTGGCCCGCGGCGAAGCGTGAGATGCGTCTTTGCTTGCGCGCGCTGCGCCTGTGTTATATCTTTTTGCCCTTCTCCCCGCGCTCGGGTGGTGGAATGGCAGACACGCATGTTTGAGGGGCATGTGACGAAAGTCGTGCGGGTTCAAGTCCCGCCCCGAGCACCAAGCCTGAAATAAGCTGCGAATAAAGACTGCGACGACTGCGCCGGGAGATTGGTCTTGCTGTAACGCCTGTCGGCCGGTATCATTTACACACGTCTCTGCAACTCCGGCCGATCCCATGGTACGGGTGGTCCGCGCGAAGCCATAAGAGGAATAAAACACCATGATCGTTCCAACCACTGCGTTGTTCAAGCATGCCTACGGCAAGTACGCCATCGGCGCATATAATATTAACAACCTCGAGCAGACCATGGGGTTGTTCAAGGGCAATGTCGAGAGCAAGGCGCCGTTCATTGTCCAGCTCTCCAAGGGCGCGCGCCAGTACACCCACAAGCGGATGCTGGAAACCCTCATGCAGACCGCCGACGAGATCTTTCCGGACGCCATGTTCGCCGTGCATCTGGACCATGGCGACGAGGCGACCTGCATGGACTGCATTGACTCCGGCGTGTACAGCTCCGTGATGATCGACGCCTCGCACCTGCCGTTCGCGCAGAACGTCGAGATCACCAAGCGCGTCGTGAAAGCCGCTCACGCCAAGGGCATCGTGGTTGAGGCCGAAATCGGCCAGCTCAAGGGCGTGGAAGAGGACGTGCATGCCGCCGAGCATGTCTACACCAAGCCCGAGGAAGCCGAGGCCTTCGTGAAGGCGTCCGGCTGCGATTCCCTCGCCTGCGCCATCGGCACCTCGCACGGCGCCTTCAAGTTCCACGGCGACCAGAAGCTGCGCTACGACATCCTGGCCGAGATCCAGAAGCGCCTGCCCGGCTTCCCGCTGGTGATGCACGGCTCCTCCTCGGTGCCGCAAGACGAAGTCGCCCGCATCAACGCGGCCGGCGGCAATCTCAAGGGCGCCTGCGGCGTGGACGCCAATCAGTTCCTCGGCGCCGCCAAGCTGGGCGTCACGAAGATCAACATCGACACCGACGGCCGCCTGGTCTGGTGCCGCGTGCACCGCGAGTTCTTCCGCGATCACCCGGAGAAGTTCGACCTGCGCGATCCCGGCAAGGTCTTCATCCCGGAATACGCCAAGTTCATCGCCGCGAAAAACGTCAAGCTCGGTTCCGCCGGCCAGCTCGATGCCGCCCGCGCGTTCTATCTGGCGAGCAAGAAGTAGTCGCTCACACGGGCGGACGGCGAACGCCGCCCGCCCGTTTTGTTTCCGATCCGGCTGATCCGCCGGATCTGTCCGATCTCCCAAGGAGCCCACACAATGGCCAAGAAAATCATGGTCGACGGCAACGAAGCCGCCGCCGCTGTCGCTTATGCTTGCAGTGAAATTGCCGCGATCTACCCGATCACCCCCTCCTCGCCCATGGGCGAATGGGCCGACGAGTGGGCCGCCAAGACCGCCCCGAATCTCTGGGGCACGGTCCCGCACATCATGGAGATGGAGTCCGAAGGCGGCGCGGCCGGCGCAGTCCACGGCGCCCTCACCACCGGCTCGCTGGTGACGACCTTCACGGCGTCGCAGGGGCTGCTCCTGATGATCCCGAACATGTACAAGATCGCCGGCGAACTCACGCCGACCGTCTTCCACGTCACTGCCCGCTCCCTGGCCTGCCAGGCGCTGTCGATCTTCGGCGACCACAGCGACGTCATGGCCTGCCGCCAGACCGGTTTCGCCATGCTGGCGTCGAACACCGTGCAGGAAGTCATGGACATGGCCATGATCGCGCACGCCGCCACGCTGGAATCGCGCATCCCGTTTATGCATTTCTTTGACGGCTTCCGCACCTCGCACGAGGTGCAGAAGATCGACGCGGTCGAACGCGACACGATCCGCGCCATGATCGACGACAACCTCGTCAATGCCCACCGCGCCCGCGGCCTCACCCCCGACCGCCCCTCCATGCGCGGCACGGCCCAGAACCCGGACGTGTATTTCCAGGGGCGCGAGACCGTCAACAAGTACTACGCCGCCACGCCGGCCATCGTCCAGAAGCAGATGGACAAGTTCGCCAAGCTCACCGGCCGCGCCTACAAGCTGTTCGACTACGTGGGCGCGCCCGACGCCGAGCACATCATCGTCATCATGGGCTCCGGCGCGGACGTCATCCATGAGACGGTCGAGCAGCTCGTGGCCAAGGGTGCCAAGATCGGCGTCATCAAGGTTCGCCTCTACCGCCCCTTCGACACCCAGGCGTTCGCCCTCGCCCTCCCCCGCACGACCAAGACCATCACCGTGCTCGACCGCACCAAGGAGCCGGGTTCCATCGGCGATCCGCTTTACATCGACGTGCGCTCCGCGCTGGGCGAAGTCATGCAGGACAAGCTCGCGCCGCTCGACCACTGGATCACGACTCTCGGCGGCCGCTACGGCCTCGGCTCGAAGGAGTTCACGCCCGCCATGGTCAAGGCGGTCTACGACAACGCCGCCGCCGCGAAGCCGAAGAACCACTTCGCCGTCGGCATCAACGACGACGTCACCAACAGCAGCCTCACGGTCAACGAATTCCATCTCGATCACGCCGGCCGCAAGGAGTGCATGTTCTACGGCCTCGGCTCGGATGGCACGGTCGGCGCGAACAAGAACAGCATCAAGATCATCGGCGACGACACGGACTTCTTTGCGCAGGGCTACTTCGTGTACGACTCGAAGAAGGCCGGCGCCATGACCGTCTCGCACCTGCGTTTCGGGCCCGGCATCATCCGCAGTCCGTACCTCTGCACCAAGGCCGATTTCGTGGCCTGCCACAACTTCTCCTTCCTCGAGAAGTACGACATGCTCTCGCAGGCCAAGGACGGTGCCGTGTTCCTGCTCGCCTCGCCCTTCGAGGCGGACGAGGTCTGGAACCACCTCCCGGACGAGGTCGCGCGGCAGATCATCGCCAAGAAGCTGAAGTTCTACGTGGTCAACGCCCTCAAGCTCGACCACGAACTGCACCTCGGCGGACGCATCAACACCCTCATGCAGACCGCCTTCTTCAAGATCTCGGGCATCCTGCCCGAGGCCGAGGCGATCGACGCCCTCAAGAAGGCCGCCAAGAAGACCTACGGCAAGAAGGGCGACGCCGTCGTCCAGAAGAACTGGGACGCCATCGACGCCGCCGCCAACGCCGTCAAACAGGTGACGGTTCCCGCCAAGCCCGCCGGCAAGCTCACCATGCCGCCGGTGGTCTCCGCGGACGCACCGGACTTCGTCAAGAACGTCACCGCCAAGATCATGTCGCAGCACGGCGATTCCATCCCGGTCAGCGCCATGCCGGACGACGGCACCTGGCCGACCGCCACCACGCAGTACGAGAAGCGCAACATTGCCACCGAGATTCCGGTCTGGGATCCCGCCGTCTGCATCCAGTGCGCGCAGTGCTCGCTGGTCTGTCCGCATGCGGCCATCCGCGTGAAGGCCTACGATCCCGCCGTGCTGTCCAAGGCGCCGGCCACCTTCAAGAGCGTGGACGCCAAGGGGAAGGATTTCGCCGGCAAGAAGTTCACCGTGCAGGTGGCGCCCGAGGATTGCACCGGCTGCGGCCTGTGCGTGCAGCGCTGCCCCGGCGTGAACAAGGCCGTGCCCGGCAAGAAGGCCATCAACATGGGACCGCAGTCGCCGATCCGCGAATCCGAGGCGAAGAACTTCGACTTCTTCCTCCACCAGATTCCGGAGTTCGACACCTCCAAGGTGGATGTCTCGACCATCAAGGGGAGCCAGCTCAAGCGCCCGCTGTTCGAGTTCTCCGGTGCCTGCGCCGGTTGCGGCGAAACGCCGTACATCAAGCTGCTCACGCAGCTCTTCGGCGACCGCCTGCTGATCGCCAACGCCACGGGGTGCTCGTCGATCTACGGCGGCAACCTGCCGACCACGCCGTACTGCCAGCGCGCGGACGGCCGCGGTCCGGCCTGGTCCAACTCGCTCTTCGAGGACAACGCCGAGTTTGGCCTGGGCATGCGCCTGACGTGCGACAAGCTCAACGCCTATGCGCTGGAGCTGGTCGACAAGGCGCTGGCCGAGAGCAAGGACAAAGCCGAACTCCAGAAGATCCTGCAGGAGATCAAGGCTGCTGACCAGAAGACGCAGGATGGCGTTGAGGCGCAGCGTGGTCGCGTGGCAGCACTCAAGCCGATCCTGGAGAAGGGCAAGTCGTCCGGCTGCGCCACCTGCGGCCAGCTCCTGCCGATCGCAGATTACCTGGTGCGCAAGTCGGTCTGGGTGATCGGCGGCGATGGCTGGGCCTACGACATCGGCTACGGCGGACTCGACCACGTGCTGGCCACCGGCCGCAACGTCAAGGTGCTCGTGCTCGACACCGAGGTTTACTCCAACACCGGCGGCCAGGCCTCCAAGTCCACGCCGCTCGGCGCGGTCGCGAAGTTCGCAGCCGGCGGCAAGCCGCAGATGAAAAAGGACTTCGGCGCGATCTCCATGACCTATCGCAACATCTACGTCGCGCAGGTCTCGCTGGGCGCCAACCCCGTGGCCACGGTCAAGGCGTTTGCTGAAGCTGAGGCGTACGACGGCCCGGCGATCATCATCGCCTACTCGCACTGCATCGCTTGGGGCATCGACGACATGGCCAACGGCCTCGAAGCCCAGAAGAACGCGGTCAATTCCGGCCACTTCCCGATCTACCGGTTCAATCCGGCAGTCGAGGCAGGCCAGAACCCGCTGAAGCTGGACTGCAAGGCGCCGAGCATCTCCTTCAAGGAGACGGCGCTCACCGAGAACCGCTTCAACGTTCTCAAGAAATCCGACCCCGTTGCCTCGGACCGCATGCTGGCCCAGGCCGAGGAGATTTTCAAGCGGAAGTTTAAGATGCTGGAGACGCTCTCCACCCTGCCGCCGGCATAAGGCGCGCGCGGACGCGAGACATCGCAAAACGAAAAGGCCCTTGGTCAACGCCAGGGGCCTTTTCGTTTCTTGCACCAGGGTGCGCAAAAGGGCTCACGCGCGCAATCCCCCGCAACCCCACAAGGGGCATCGCAAAACGGAGCGGCGCGCTAGTCTTTGTCGGGTAGAGCAACAGGTTCGGCTAGGTAGTCCGACATGTTGAGCCCTGAGTAGATCCGGAAGAATTCCTTTTCCGTTTCGGCCTTCATTGCGGCATAAATCTTTGATTTCTTTCGCAGTGCAATTCCGTAGTCATATGCGTTGGGGTAGTATTCGTAATCCCGCCGGAAGCCGGCATCATCTAGTATTTGTGCCACGGCATATGTGTAGTCCCCGTGAGGGAACCAGATTAAATCAGGTTTGCGGGAAAGCACATACGCTGCGGAGAATCCGTGGTGGGCGATGGTTCGGTCATGCAAGCCGACGAGGTCAATAATGGTCAGGTGCGAAAACCGTGAACCAAGCCAACCGTACTCGGATGCGGTAAGTACGATTTCCGGGGGCATGCGTTCAAGCAGGTCGCTCACCGCCATGACACTATTCGACCAACCCAATGGAGGCAACGGACGATCCTGGGCTTTCCGATACTGTGTGACATGGTGGATGGCAGCGGGAGAGCCGATCACGTATTTCTCCCACAGGTCGGTGGCCAAATGCTTAAGGGGCGAAGATAGTGCCGGTAATAGAATCACAAGCCCCACAAGCAGGCGCCAGGTGATCGCAATGCATAGGGGCTGGGTTGGCGTTGTGATTGCGTAGCTCGAGATTGCCGTGAAGGCAGCAAGAAATAGAAACGCGATCGATGGGTAGTAGTACCGGCTTTGCCCGCCCATGATTTGTGTTACGGTGGCGTAGTAACCGAATGTGGCGATAACGACAACCGCTATGGCGAAAAGTTGCGGAAGTATCCTTTTGGAGGCTGTGCTCGCCAGAACCACGAGGCAAGGCATTGCCGCGGTGTAGAAGAGAATCATTTCTGTCATCGCGTTCCATTTGGTGGCGCCCACGTAGCCTTGATAAAATCCGCTGCCTTTTGCGAAGAAGGGCAGCGGCACAAAGTCAGCGAACAGGACCTGGTTGACGAGCAGACTAAATCCAACGAGAAGACCAAAGCACACCGCATACCGGACGGAATAACGCCACAGCGCCCGATTCGTGGCGACAAAGAAGAGCGGTGGCAGGAGCAGCGCATAGAGGCCATTGTCGGGGCGCGTTGCGTAAGATAAGAAGCCTGAGAAAAGACACAACACGAGTGCCGCTGTGGAGCGCCGTCGGGCAGCGATTACGATTGAGCACGCGAGAAGTGAATTGGAAAGCAGGGAAAAGGTCGTTTCCATCCCCGTCAAACTGTGATAGCGAAATGGTTGCACGAGAAGGAGGGAGGGCACGGCCAGTAACGGCAGCCATGACTTCCTCGACAATTCTCGTCCCTGAACTAAAAAGCCCAGCAAGGCCAGTGCCATCGCCGAGAGTAGGCCTGCAGCGAAAGACGTGATACTCAGCGCCATAGCAGCAGAGCAACCCGTCAGACCCAGAAACGCAGTGATCACAATCAGGTATACCGGGCTGGTGATTCCGTACGCCGGGCCATCGATTGAATTCCATGAGAAGCCTTCCCCGGCGAGCCAATGCTTGGCGTAGCGGGTAACCATGTACGCATCGTCAAGTGTTGTGTGCCCGACTTCACCTACTGTCGTCTTGACGTAAGCAGCGAGACTCAACAGCACGAAGACTGCGATGAGTGCGTTGTGCTTTGCAATGGTCTTCATTCGGTGTAATTTTTGAGGACCAAATAGAGCTATTGAGCCTGCTTCACGCAGTGACAACCCCTGTGTATGTCACCATGCTAGGGGTTTCGGGCAACAACGGTCAAAGGGTTTCCGTGGCAGTGCGCAGGTGCCCGTCTCAGGGTCTCATTTCTTTCTCGCTGAACGGATTTAGTTTTGCGGCACCTGCCAGCCGGTCTCAGGCGGGATAAGCGAACGCACGGATACTCCAGCCCGGCGGGCGATAGTCGTGATTTCAACACGATAGCGGAGAGTGAACAGGGTTGCGTGGAACTTCTTCTGCTTGAGTTAGGAATTTCCTCTTTTGGGCAGGTGGCCGTGCGCGGACCGTTCAGACCACTTGTAACAAGAGAATTCAACGATGAGCGGTATTACTTCACCTTGCATTGCGTTCTGACCGCCTCCAGTAGCCCATCCACCACTTTGGCCATGCGGATGAAGTCGAGCCTGTCACAAGTGTCAGCGGATTGGTGATAATCATGGTTTCGGTACATGGCAGTGTCGGTCACCATCACCGCCGGAAAACCGAATTCCCGGTAGTTGCGGTGATCCGAGAAATAGACTCCGGGTATCCGGCGCGGCAGGGAGGCGGACCAGATGGGCAGATCTGTGCCGCGTTTCATGCCGGTTTTGACGCTGCGGATCAGGGTGCGACTCGTGATGTCGCCGATGACGGAGACATAATTTCCGCGAGACGGATAGATTGCATATAGCAGCGGGGCGGGATAGGTCTGGCTCATGAAACGGTCGTCGAAGCGCCCGATCATTTCTACTGAGATCATGGCTTTTACGGCAACGCCCGTTCGCTTTAGCAGCTTGGCGTGCTGGTAGCTTCCCATGCCGGGCGTGGCAAAATACGGAGGTTCCTCTGTGCAGTAGGTCACCAGCAGCACGGTTGTTGCCGGAGCAGGACCTCGACCCAGCAACCGCGCGAGTTCCAGCACGCCGGCGATGCCGCTGGCGTTGTCGTCTGCGGCTGGCTCGCGGCCGCAGGCATCGTAGTGTGCCCCCACGATTACGCAGGCGCCGGTCGACGGGCCGAACCGGCCAATGACATTGTCGAACTTTTGCGTCCCTGCGCGATATTGCTGCGTCGAGACCTGTGCGCCGGCAGTGGCGAACTGCTGACTGATGTAAGTGGCGCAGCGCGCCAGGTTGGTCGTGTCGTCGCTGGATCGCGGGAAGAACGATTCGGACAGCATACGCACATGCGCCTGCAGCCTGACTGGGTCAGCAGTCGGTATTGGCGGCCCGCATCGTACCCAGACCGGTTGCGTCACCCAGAGGCCTGTGATGGCGATCGATGCAACGAGCAGAACCAGCACGCACGTGGCGCTGCAGAGAAACAGGCTCGACCGGGGGCGCAAAGGCGTGTCTGGGTTTCCGGTCATGTCGGCATCATTCCATGTCGCCCGATTTGACGTCAAATGTTTCCACTGTGAAGCGAGCGGCTGCCTAATGTGCAATGAGTCAACACATCGGAGTCGGGGTCGCTATCGGTATCGGGGTCGCCCACTCCAAGATCGTTTCTGAACGTGTTTCTACCGATCCAGTTGTTTTCGATAGCGATTCCGATAGCGACCCCGACCCCGATAAAAAGGTCGCTTCTTACCTACGCCAGATTCCGGCCGGTTACTTGTACGACTTGGGATCGATTCCCAGATGCCGGATGCGGTAGTTCATGATGCGCGCGGTGGTCTGCAGGAAGCGTGCGGCCGCGGCAGCATTGCCGCGGTGTTTCTTGAGCGCGTCGACGAGGATCTCGCGCTCGTAGGTTTCGACCAGCGTGTCCAGGCTGGCGCCGGTCTCCGGCAGGATGGCGGTGTGCGTGGCGTCGCTGGTCTGCAGGGTGGGGGGGAGCGTGTAGCCGTGGATCACGTCGTCCGCGGCCGTCAGCACGGCGCGCTCCATGCAGTTCTCCAGCTCGCGCACGTTTCCGGGCCAGTGGTACTGCATCATCATGTTGATGGCCGTGGTCGAGATGCGGCGGATGTTCTTGCCGTAGACCTCGGCGTACTTCTTGAGGAAGTGCTCGGCCAGGAGCAGGATGTCGGACTTGCGCTCGCGCAGCGGCGGCAAATAGATGGGGAAGACGTTCAGACGGTAGTAGAGGTCCTCGCGGAAGCGCCCGTCCTTCATGGCCTGCTCGAGGTTGCAATTGGTGGCGGTGACGATGCGCACATTGACGGTGATCGGCTGGTCGCCGCCGACGCGCTCGAAGGTGCGCTCCTGCAGCACGCGCAGGAAGCGGATCTGCACGGCAGGGGAGATGTCGCCGATCTCGTCGAGAAAAAGCGTGCCGCCGTTGGCCAGCTCGAAGCGCCCCTTGCGCTGCTGCTGCGCGCCGGTGAAGGCCCCTTTTTCGTGACCGAACAGTTCGCTCTCGATCAGGTTCTCGGGAAGCGCGGCGCAGTTGACGCCGATAAACGCGCCGTTGCGGCGGGCGCTGCCGAAATGAATGGCGCGGGCCACGAGTTCCTTGCCGGTGCCGGATTCGCCGCGGATCAGGACCGTGGCGGTGCTGTCCGCCACCTGGGCGATCTGGTCGTACACCTGCCGCATGGAGCGGGCGTTCCCCACCAAGTTGCTCGGCTGGTAGCGGTCGCCGAGCTGGCGGCGCAGGCGTTCGTTCTCGGCCACGAGCCCCTCGTGCTCGGTGAGCGTCTCGCGCATGGATGCCACGGCCTCGGCCAGCAGCCCGGCGAGAAGCAGCAGGAAGTCGCGGTCAGCCGCCAGCGCGAGGTCGTCGCATGACGGGCGGTCGATGCTCATGGTGCCGATTACCTGGCCGTGATGAATGATCGGCACACAGATAAATGCGTTGTTCTGGCCGGTGCGTGCGCGCGTGCGGTTCAGGAATCGCGGATCCTTGCTGATGTCCGGAACCACTTCGGACTTGGCGGTCTGCGCAACCGTGCCGGTGACGCCTTCGCCCAGCTTGTACTGGCCGCGCTGACACTCTTCGGTCGTGAGCCCTCGCGAGGCTTCGATCACGAACACGTCGCTGTCAGGCTGGCGCAGCGTCAGCGCGCCGCGCGAAAGCCCGATCTCGGTCTCCAGAATGTCGAGGACATCCTGCAGCAGACCGGAAACAGCCTGCCGATGCACCAATGCCTTCGACACCTTGTAAAGAACCGAAAGCTCTCGTGCTGCCCTGGTCTTGTCTTCCATGGATTCAACACTCCAGAGTAAAGGTCAGATTCGATATTCTTGTAGCAGCAACAGCTATATCGAAATCATATTCATATAGTCAAACATAAATGTATTGTTAATGCTACTGAACACAGATAAGTAATTTTGAAGTATTTTACATCAGCTCATGCTGCTACATAGCTGTTAGAATTTGACAGAATACATTCTTTTACGAGATGACGAATTGTGAAAATCATCGAATCAAGTTATATAATACAATTACGTATCGCGAAAATGAATATATTGATACATATTTGTCGTGTCATTGAAGTGGAATAAGTATGCAGCGTTCATAAACACCGTGAAATGCTGCTAATTACGAAATTGTCGATTTATTTCTGATCTGGCACATGAGGTGCGTTATTAATCTATTTGATGATGCGCAACGGATGGCAGAAAGAATGTATGCAGATGAATGTGTCTGATTTTCAGCAGCGCCCGCAGGCGCAGGGATTGTATGACCCATCGTTCGAGCGTGATGCCTGCGGTGTTGGATTCCTGGTCAATGTCGATGGCCGGCGCACGCACGAGATCGTGTCGAAGGGTGTTGAAGTACTGCGCAACCTGCTGCACCGTGGCGCAGTGGGCGGCGATCAGCTCACAGGCGATGGTGCGGGATTGCTGATCCAGATTCCGGACGCGTTTCTGCGCGCCGAAATGGCTCGTCAGAACGTGCAACTCCCTGCGGCTGGTTTCTATGGCGTGGGCATGTTTTTCATGCCGCGTGATGCCACCTGCCGCGCCACTTGCATGTCCGCGGTGGTGGCGGTATTCAAGGAGGAGGGGCTCTCCTTCCTTGGCTGGCGCGATGTGCCCACAGACGAGAAGGTGCTGGGGCGGCAGGCGTTCGAGAGCCGCCCAATGGTGATGCAGGCCCTGGTGGATGGTGCGGGGCTTTCGGGCATGGCTCTGGAGCGCCGCCTCTACCTCGCGCGCAAGCAGATGCAGCGGCGCGTGAAGCCGTTGCTGCCGCCTACGTCCGGTTTCTACGTGTCCAGCCTGTCGTGTCGCACCGTGGTCTACAAGGGGATGCTGATGGGCGGGCAGGTCTCCGGGTACTACCTGGACCTGAACCATGCGCAGGTCGTCAGTGCCGTGGCTGTGGTGCACCAGCGCTACAGCACCAACACCTTTCCGTCGTGGGACTTGGCCCAGCCGTTCCGCTACCTGGCTCACAACGGCGAAATCAACACCCTGCGCGGCAACCTCAACCAGATGCAAGCGCGCGAGCAGTCGCTGGCCAGTGAGGCGTTTAGCGACGACATCCACCGCCTCCTCCCCGTGATCGACCCCGGCGGTAGCGATTCCGCGGCGCTGGACAACGCCCTGGAACTCCTTGCCGCAAATGGCCGCACGCTGCCGCACGCCATGATGATGCTGATCCCCGAGGCGTGGGGCACCAAATACCCGGCTGGCCCGGACCAGAAAGGGTTCTTTGAATACCACGCTGGCCTGATGGAACCGTGGGACGGCCCGGCCACCGTGGCCTTCACCGACGGCGAGGTGGTCGGCGCCATCCTGGACCGCAATGGCCTGCGCCCTGCCCGCTACACGCTGACCAAGAGTGGCTTCATGGTCCTGGCATCGGAAACCGGCGTGCTCGACATCCCGGCAGCCGAGGTGGCGGAGAAGGGGGCTCTGCGCCCCGGGCAGATGATCGTCGTGGACATGACTCTCGGCCGCGTCCTGAAGAACGCCGAGATCAAGAGCCATCTGGCACGCCGCCAGCCGTACCGCCGCTGGGTGGAGGAGAACCGCGTTTCCATTCAGGGTCTTTTCGGTGCCGTGGCACCGGTGACGCCGGACGAGGCCACGCTGCTGTCGCGGCAGAAGCTCTTCGGCTACACCCGCGAGGATACCGGCGTCCTGCTGGAGGCCATGGCCTCGCGCGGTCACGAGGCCATCGGTTCCATGGGGCACGACGTGCCGCTGGCCGTCCTGTCCGAGCATCCGCAACTGCTCTTCCATTACTTCAAACAGCTCTTTGCACAGGTCACCAACCCGCCGATCGACCCGATCCGCGAGGAACTGGTGATGTCACTCATGACCTTCATCGGCAATCCGCCGAACATCCTCACGGAGCTGCCTTCGCACGCCCGCCTGCTGAAACTGCGTCATCCGGTCCTGTCGAACGAGGATCTGGCGCGCATCCGTGGCCTCAATCTTCCGGGGTTTCGCGCCCGGACGCTGCGCATCGGCTTTCCTGCGCAGGGGGATGGCGCGGCTCTGGCCGCCGCGCTGCGGCAACTGGCGGCGCGCGCCGAGGCTGCGGTGGAGAACGGTGAGACCCTGCTGATCCTCAGCGACTGCGATTTGCCGGCCGACGAGGCGCCGATCCCCTCGCTCCTGGCCATCTCAGCCGTCAACCGGCACCTGATCGCCAGAGGGCTGCGAACCGGCGCCGGCCTGCTGGTGGAGTCGGGCGAGCCGCGCGAGGTGATGCACCTGGCGCTCCTGCTTGGCTACGGCGCCACAGCCGTCAACCCCTGCCTGGCATTCGAGACCGTGGCCGCGCTGGCGCTGCGCGGCGATCTCGCTGCGGAGATCGGACCGGCCAAGGCGATCGAGAACTACATTGCCGCGCTCGGCGAGGGGCTGCGCAAGATCATGTCCAAGATGGGGATTGCCACGCTGCGCGGCTATCGCGGCGCGCAGGTCTTTGAGGCTGTGGGTCTCAGCCGCAGCGTGGTTGACGAGTATTTCACCGGCACCGTCTCGCGCGTGGAAGGGATCGCTCTGGACGGCATTGCCCGCGAGGCCGACCTGCGCTGGCAGGCGGCCCGGCGCTCCCCGGCGTTGGTGCTCCCCGCGGGTGGACAGTATCGGTGGCGGCACGACGGCGAACGCCACCTCTGGACGACCGATTCGATCACCAAACTGCAGCAGGCGGTGCGCGACAACGACGCCCGCCTCTACCGGGAGTATGCCGCGCTGATCAACGACCAGACGCTGCGGCAGGCCACCCTGCGCGGTCTCTTCCGCTTCCGCCCGGCCACGCCCGTGCCGCTGGCGGAGGTTGAGCCGGCCGAGGCGATCATGCGCCGCTTTGTGACTGGCGCCATGTCGTTCGGCTCGATCAGCCGCGAGGCGCACGAGACCATCGCCATTGCCATGAACCGCATCGGCGCGCGCAGCAACAGCGGCGAGGGCGGCGAGGACCCGGCCCGCTATCGTCCGGATCCGGACGGCGCTAACCGCTGCAGTGCCATCAAGCAGGTTGCCAGCGGTCGCTTCGGCGTCACGGCCGAATACTGCGTCAACGCCCGCGAGCTGCAGATCAAGATCTCCCAGGGCGCCAAGCCCGGCGAGGGCGGTCAGCTCCCGGGCCACAAGGTGAATGCCGAGATTGCCCGCGTGCGCCACTCCACGCCGGGTGTGACGCTCATCTCGCCGCCGCCGCACCACGATATTTACTCGATCGAGGACATCAAGCAGCTCATCTATGACCTGCGCAACGTCAACCCCGAGGCCGAGGTCTCGGTCAAGCTGGTCTCCGAGCTCGGTGTCGGCACCATCGCCGCCGGCGTGGCCAAGGCCAAGGCTGATCACGTGACCATTTCCGGACACGACGGCGGCACCGGCGCATCGCCGTGGTCGTCGATCAAACATGCCGGCACGCCATGGGAACTGGGTCTTGCCGAAACGCAGCAGACGCTGGTCCTGAACCGCCTGCGCGGCCGCATCGTCGTGCAAGCCGACGGCCAGATGAAAACCGGGCGTGACGTCATTATCGGCGCACTGCTGGGGGCCGACGAGTTTGGCTTTGCCACCGCACCGCTGGTCGTCTCCGGTTGCATCATGATGCGCAAATGCCACCTCAATACCTGTCCGGTCGGCGTGGCCACACAGGATCCGGTGCTGCGCAGGAAATTTCGCGGCAAGCCCGAGCACGTCATCAATTACTTCTTCTTTGTCGCCGAAGAGGCGCGCGCCCTGATGGCGCAGTTGGGCATCCGCAAATTCAACGACCTGATCGGCCGCGCCGATCTGCTCGACACCAAAAAGGGCATCGAACACTGGAAAGCGCGCGGGCTCGATTTCGCGCGAATTTTCCATCTGCCGCAGATCGGCACCGAAGTCGCCCGCTACCATCAGGAGGCGCAGGATCACGGCCTCACTCGCGCGCTGGACCACCGTCTGATCGAGCTCGCCGACGGCGCATTGAAGCGCGGCGAAAAAGTGACGATCGACATGCCGGTACGCAACATCAATCGAACGGTCGGCACCATGCTCTCAGGCGAAATTGCCAAACGTTTCGGCCACGCCGGCCTGCCTGACGATACGATCCGTGTGCAATTCGCAGGTACCGCAGGTCAAAGCTTTGGCGCCTTTCTCGCCCACGGCGTCACTCTGAATGTCATCGGCGACACCAACGACTATTGCGGCAAGGGGCTGTGCGGCGGACGCATCACGGTGCAACCCTCGCCCAAATTCCGCGGCGACTCGACGCAGAACATCATTACCGGCAACGTCGTGCTCTACGGTGCGATCGCCGGCGAAGCCTATTTCCGTGGCGTGGCCGGCGAGCGGTTTGCCGTACGCAATTCGGGTGCGCATACGGTGGTCGAGGGGGTCGGCGATCACGGTTGCGAATACATGACCGGGGGCACGGTCGTCGTGCTCGGCAAGACAGGCCGAAACTTCGCGGCGGGTATGTCGGGCGGCATCGCCTACGTGCTGGATGAGGACGGGGAATTCAGCAAATATTGCAACCTGTCGATGGTTGATCTCGAGCCGGTGCTG
>Ga0118677_10008575_pt1 | contig 16331 bp, 13 predicted proteins | sample AliMusrvi5mmetaG_FD_86154 | JGI IMG/M metagenome (GOLD analysis project Ga0118677, IMG submission 86154) | reverse complement strand
CCACCAGACCGGGGCCTACGCCGCTGCGTACGGTACGAAGCGCATCGAGGCCGGCAGCCGCGGGAAGGTGGTCAAGCTCGACTGAAAAATGCGATGGGCTGCCAGCTCCGGGCAGATCCCCGGCCACGCGGATACGACCACTGCCCAAGGGAGAATCACATACCAGGTTCTCGACCGTGCGCGCGGCATGGTGATAAAGAAAGCCGCAGTTGGCATCGAAGTCCAGCGGAGAAGCCGGCGTAAACTCTTCGCGATGCACGCCGGTGGCGCGCAGCCGCGTCTTGATCTGGGCCGCTTCGGCGGTGCCTTCCATGTGCAATTGGCCGCGCAGGTCGCCGCGCCAGCCAGGGTCTTTCCCGATGACCAGCCTTGCAAGCTGGCCAAGCTGCGCCTCGCGCCATTCCAAGTCGAGGCGGACCGGCATATTCCGCAGGTTGGGCGCACTCTGTACGGTCGCGTCCAGTTCGACGATACCGGTGTCACCCGACTCGAGGCTCAGATCGGTGCGCACCGGCTGGCCTTGGAGACGTATGCGCCAATTGCCGGGCTGCTCCTGCTGTAGCGACACTTCAGTTTCCACCAGCGAAAACGGTAGCTTTTCAGCGCCGTTCTTGATGTTGATGCGCGAGTTGGTGGCGCGCAGGTAAGGAAGCGGCACAGCCTGACGCGGGCCGGCAACCGGGCCTGCCTTGGCCGCGGTGCGGAAGAGCGAGTCGAGATTCCAGCGGCCCGCTGAGTTGCGCACAAGGTTGAGGCTGGCCTCGTCGACGCTGATGCGGCTGATCTCCAGGCGTCCGCGCCACAGAGACAGAAGGCGGATGGATGCGGTCACGGTTGCGGCATGGAGCATAGGCTCAGTACCGTACGCCGGGTCTTCTTCAACCGTGAGATCGTTGAGCACGAATCCGGGGCGGGGCAAGAGTTGCAGTTCCACCGAGGACAGGCGCACCGGCCTGTCAAGCGATGCCGCCATGAGATGAGTTATCTGGTTTTTGAAGTGGCTCACGCTCACCAGCGGAGGCACGATCACTACCGCCAGGATGGCCACCAGCAATGCCAGTGCCAGCCAAAGCCGCTTGCGCTTACGTTGCCGGCCTTGCAGATCTTGCGTCATGGTCTCTTCAGTGGTCAGTAGACAGTTAACAGTGACTTTATATTATTCGCCGGCCGCTGATCACTGACAACTGGCCTTATCGTACAGGGTGCAAGGTGCGCGCCCAGCGTGTTTCGGTAAAGAAGTGCACGGCCACGTGGCCCATCCAGGCCAGGCTGTGGCCGAGTCCGGTTTGCTCATAGGCATCTTCGGGCGTTTTGAAGGACCAGTAGTTGAACAGCGGACGGCCCACTATGTTTTCCCTCGGCACAAAACCCCAGAACCGGGAATCGAGGCTATCATGGCGGTGGTCGCCCATCATGAAGTATTTTCCGGGGGGGACGACGAGGTCGCCATTCTCGATGTGATTGGGAAAGTCCACTGCCCAGGCCTCGGTAGCGCCACCAGTTTGAGGATAAGGGGGAACCGATGGAAACTCGTCGAGAAAGTCCTGATGATTGTCGGGCGTGGTGGCCTCAGCGTGGGGCTGATCCTGGGCCACGCCGTTGACGATGACAATTCCATTGCGGAGGTGGATGTGGTCGCCGGGCAGGCCGATGAGGCGCTTGACTAGAAACAGGTATTGCGGCTTTCCGTCCACATCGTCCGGGACGGGCTTGATGAACACCACAATGTCGTTGCGCTTCGGCTCGCGGTAGTGAACCAGGGGCATCCATCTGGCAGGAGGAGCGAGGGTAATCCTATCGACGGCCAAGTGGTCGCCCACAAGCAGTGTCTTCTCCATGGAGCCCGAAGGGATTTTGAAGGCCTGTACCACGAAGTTTCTGATTGTCAGGGCGAGCACAACGGCGATGACGATGGCTTCAATATTGTCGCGGCTGAAGAATTTTTGAGCGGCAGTAGGGGGGCGGGGGGCACTGGCTGGTTTTTCCGATAGGGCTGGTTTTTCCGATGCGGTTGTTTTGTTCGATTTGGTTGTTTTTTTCGCTATGGTCTTTTCCCCCGCTGTGGCTGTTTCTTTTTGCTGCTTCATGAATAAAAATGACCCTTCTGTGCTTATATTGTTTTAAGAAAAGAAAATTGATTTATATCATATTTCTATAACATTGCAAAAAAAAGATTGACACCTCTTAAATAGTCAGTATAATTTTGTTGTTTTATTATAAGCGGGCATAGCTCAGCTGGTAGAGTACAAGCTTCCCAAGCTTGGTGTCGCGGGTTCGAATCCCGTTGCCCGCTCCACTGCGTGATTCGCAGGATTGTTTGATTCTGTGTTTTGATGTGATCGAAGGTGGGCATTGCCCACTTTTTTATTTTACATAGACGAAAAAAATCGATGAAGTCGCACGAAAAATTTTTGACAGAGGCAAATGACATCATTTGCGAGATCGCGGTGCAGCAGGGGCTGGAGCTGATCGATATTGAATATCAGCGCGAGCCCGGCGGCTGGGTGCTGCGGGTGCTTGTCGACCGGCAGCCCGGTGGAATCACTATTAAGGACTGCACCGATATCAGCCGTGAAATAGGCGATGTTCTGGAAGTGAAAGACATTATGGCGTTCCCCTACCGGCTTGAAGTGTCCTCGCCGGGCGTGAACCGGCCGCTGAAAAAGCCGCAGGATTTTCAGCAGCACCTGGGCGAGATGGTCAACATTACGACCCTTGAGCCCCTTGACGGCAGGAAGCATTTCAAGGGGCGGCTTGCGAGCCTGCACGGCGACGTGGTAGAAGTCGCCATCGACGGACAGGGCTTGACCGTGCCGCTTTCGGCCGTAAAAAAGGCGCGCGTTGAATATGATTTTGATAAGGGTAAACATCCGAAAAAGAAGCATAGCTGAATTGGAAGACATGGTTGATGTGGCTCGAAGCCATGCTATATTTTATTAATTAAAAGCTAAACAAGGAAATGACAATGCTTTCAGAACTCGATAAAGTGCTGGAGGAAATCCGCAAGGACAAGGGGATCGACCGCGATGTGCTGATTCATGCGCTGGAAACGGCGCTGGTCAAAGCCGCTCATAATAAATACGGACACGGTCTTGATATCGAAGCCCATTATAATGAAGACCTTGGAGAGATTGAGCTCTTTCAGTTCAAGACGGTCGCCGAGGAAGTTCAGAATATCACCAAGGAGATTGGTATGGCGGAAGCCGCGCAGATCGACCCCGAAGCGCAGGCCGGCGATGAAATCGGCGTCAAGATGGACACCTCGCAGTTCGGCCGCATTGCGGCCCAGACCGCCAAGCAGGTCATCATGCAGAATATCCGCGAGGCCGAGCGTGAAACTGTGTACAGCGATTACAAGGACAAAAAAGCTGACCTGGTGACCGGGTTCGTGCAGCGGTTTGAAAAGGGCAATGTCGTGGTGATGCTCGGCAAGCACGAGGCCATCATGCCCACGCAGGAACAGGTGCCCGGCGAAATATACGCGCTTCGGGACCGCGTCAGGGGCTATGTGCTTGATGTCAAGAAAAACGCCAAGGGGCCGCAGGTTATTATTTCCCGCACGCATCCCGGGTTTCTTTTAAAGCTTTTTGAGCTTGAGGTGCCGGAAATTGCCGAAGGCATTGTGAAGGTGCACTGCGTTGCCCGCGAGCCGGGCAACCGCGCTAAAATCGCCGTGCAGTCTCTTGACTCAAAGATCGACCCCGTCGGGGCCTGCGTGGGCAATCGCGGCTCCCGGGTCCAGAATATCATCCATGAGCTGCATGGCGAGAAGATCGACATCATCCCCTGGAGCGACGATCCGGTCAGCTTTGTCCGCTCGGCCCTGCAGCCGGCGGAAATTTCCGAGATACTCATTGATGAGCAGGCGCACAGCATGGAAATAATTGTCGATGACAGCCAGCTATCGCTCGCCATCGGTAAAAAAGGGCAGAACGTGCGGCTTGCCGCGAAGCTGACCAACTGGAGGATCGATATTCGCAGTAAATCAAAAGCCGATAAAATTTCCAAGAAATACCGTGAGGACCTGCTCGGCATAACGGGGCTTGACGCAGCCCTTGCCGATAAGCTTATAGATGCCGACTGCACCTCCATAGACGCCGTTGCCGGCGCCTCAGCCGAGGACCTTGCCGGCATGCTTGGGGTGGAGTCTGAAAAGGCGCAGGAATTAAAGAGCCAGGCCCAGGCGCTTCTTGACGGCGCGGGGGAGCAACCGGCTGAGACGACAGGCGAATAATGATGTACAGACGGCCGGGGGCCTTATACACCGATTACAGGCGACAATAATGAGAGTTCATGAACTAGCTAAAGATTTACAGATCGAGAGTAAGGACCTGATGGCCCTGCTCCAGGAGATGAATATTGACGTCAAAACCCATTCAAGCGGGCTGCTTGATTATCAGGTTGATGACATCAGGCGGCGCGTGCGCGCAACCAGGCCCGGAAAAGATACTGGTGCGGCCAAACCTGCAGCGCCCGTTAAGGAAGTGGAGAAAATCGATGAGGCGTCAGGTGATACCCTGGTAGAGCGGCGTATCGGCGGAACGGTTATCAGGCGGCGCAAAAAAGCTGAAGCAGAGGAGCACAAGGAAGCTGAGTCCGAAGAGCAGCAGCCTGCTGCAGCAGCAGAAGCGCAGGGTTTCGCACCCGTGGAGGTGGAGGAGCCCGCGGAGTCTGAACAGGCTGCTCAGCCGGACACCGAGTTGCCCGAACAGCAGCCTGCGGCGGATTATTCCGCAGCGCAGGAGCAACCGGCAGCAGAGGCTGAACAGCAGAAACCGGTTGTTAAAAAATTACAGTTTAAAGGCAAGGAAAGCACCCCCGCGAGCATTATCGGCCGCATTGAACTGAAGCCCCGGCGTACTCGCGAGCCCGAGCCGCCGCCGCAGCAGCAGCCCGAAAGGCCCGCGCAGTCTGAAAGGCCTGTGCAGCCCGTTATTTCCGCGCCTGCTCAGCCGGGCTTTGTCAAAAAGCCCACGGTCGAAGAAGAAGCCGCGGCGGAGCGCGACCGGCGCGCCAAAGAGCTTATAAAAGAAAAGGGCAAACGCCAGAAATTCCGCTGGCAGCAGGAAACATTCGGCGAGGACACCAGCGAGGAGACCGAACCGGGCGCAGCTCCCCACCGCCGCATACGCTATAAGGTAAAAGACAAGCCGCCTGTCAGGGTCCGGCGAAGAGGCGAGGCAGCCCCTGTCAGGAAAGAGCCGGAAAAGACGGTCCCCAAGGCGATCAAGCGGAAAATCAAAGTCAAGGTCGGCATTACGGTTGGAGAGCTTGCCAAGCGCATGGGCGTCAAGGCAAGCGAGCTCATCAAGAAACTCATGGCCCTGGGGATCATGGCGACCATCAATCAGATGCTGGATACCGATACGGCGACCCTGGTGGCGGCTGATTTTAATTACGAGATCGAGACTGTTTCTATCGAAGAGGAAACCATGTTTGAAGAGCAGTCTCAGGATTCCGAGGAAAAGCTGCTGTTTCGCTGTCCGGTCGTGACCGTGATGGGGCATGTCGATCACGGCAAGACAAGCCTGCTGGACACCATTCGCAATACAAGTGTCGTTGACGGGGAAAAGGGCGGTATTACCCAGCATATCGGCGCATACAAAGTCACCACGCCGCGCGGTGATATAGCATTTGTCGATACGCCGGGCCATGAAGCATTCACGTCCATGCGCGCCCGTGGCGCGCAGGTTACCGATATTGTCATTCTTGTGGTTGCCGCCGAAGAGGGGCCCAAGCCCCAGACCATAGAGGCGATAAATCATGCCCGTGCCGCACAGGTTCCGATTATAGTGGCTATCAACAAGGTCGACAAGCCCGAGGCCAATCCCGAAAAAGTGCGTCAGGAATTGAGTAACTACGGACTGCTGTCGGAAGAATGGGGCGGGGATACGATTTTTGTTGAAGTGTCGGCCAAGAAAAACCTGAATATCGACAAGCTCCTGGAAATGGTGCTGCTGCAGGCTGAAATGCTCGATCTCAGGGCAAATCCCGACAAGCCCGCCAAAGGGTCCATCATCGAGGCGCGGCTTGACAAGGGCAGGGGCCCTATAGCCACCGTGCTTGTGCAGGAAGGCACGCTGCGCGTGGGCGATTCTTTCGCCTCCAAGCAGCACTTCGGCAAAGTACGCGCCCTCATCGATGACCATGGCCGGACGATGAAGGAGGCCGGACCTTCAACTCCGGTTGAGATTATCGGCTTTACAGCCGTGCCCGAGGCCGGAGATATGTTCCTGGTGGTTGATGAGAAGACGGCGCGCCAGACCAGCGACTACTGGCTGACAAAGATGCGTGATGGGGATTTGCGTAAAGACGCCCGCATTTCGCTTGAAAATTTTATGAGTTCTGTTGCCGAGGCGGATGCCAAGGTGCTGCGGATTGTTCTCAAAGCCGATGTGCAGGGATCCTTCGAGGCGCTCAAACAGTCTCTTGAAAACCTGAGCACCGATGAAATCAAAGTTCAGATAATTCATTCAAGCGTGGGCGCTATCAGTAAGAACGACGTTATGCTCGCTGCGGCATCAAAGGCCATTATCATCGGGTTCAACGTGAAGACGGAACCCAAGGTGAGTGAAACGGCCGAGCAGGAAAAGGTAGACGTGCGTAACTATCAGATCATCTACGACGTGATGGACGAAGTTAAAAAGGCCATGCTGGGCATGTTGGCGCCCAAGTATGCGGAAAAGTCGTCGGGCAAGGCAGAAGTGCGGCAGGTTTTTGAGATTTCAAAGCTGGGCACGATCGCCGGTTGTTTTGTCGTTGAGGGCCGCATTCTGAGTCGCTCCAAAGGCCGGGTGCTGCGGGCTGGCGAAGTTGTGCACGAAGGCGATATCAGCTCTTTGAAGCGCTTCAAGGATGACGCGAAAGAAGTGGTTTCCGGCCAGGACTGCGGTATCGGCCTGGGCGCTTTTAAGGAGTACCAGGAGGGCGATATCATAGAGTCCTTTATTATAGAAGAACTTGAGCGGAAGCTGTAGGCCATGGTGGTCGGCGTGTGCTGCCTTCGCCTGGCGCTGCACGGAGTTTTTTCGCTGAAGGAAAAGCGCAGTATTTTAAAAAAAATAATCGTGCGCACGCGCAACAAATTTCCGGTCTCCATCGCTGAGGTCGGCGACAATGATGTGTTGCGCAGCGCCAAAATCGGCTTTAGCCTTGTCGGCAATGACCGCTCGTATGTGAATTCCCTTATGGACAAGGTCATTGATTATATTGAAAGCCTGTATCTTGCTGACATTATTGATCAGCAGATGGAAATAATGAGTTTTAACCAATGAGCCCAGCAAACAGCTCTTTTCAGCGGACAGACCGCGTTGCAGATCTCATGCAGCGGGAAATTGCAGAGATACTGCTCAAAGAGGTAAAAGACCCGCGCGTGCAGTTTGTGACCATCACCGCGGTACGGCTGTCCAAGGATTTAAGAAACGCGAGAGTTTTTTTTACCGCCCTTCAGGATGGTGAGGCTCTGGAAAACGTTACGGAAGGTCTGCGGCATGCCGCGGGATTTGTGCAGCGTAAAGTCGGCAGCCGGTTGCAGCTGCGAAATACGCCCCATATTACATTTGCCCATGACACCTCGTTTGAAATCGGCGCGCATATGGATAAAATCCTGCGCGAGATCGAGGCAAGTCTGCCGCCGGATACGCCTGACAAGGAAGAATAGTCCTGTATGGACGGTGTTCTTTTAATCAACAAGCCCGCGGGCTGCACCTCTCATGATGTTTGCCAGAAGGTGAAGCGCAAGCTTAAGGCAGCAAAAGTCGGCCATACGGGCACTCTTGATCCCCTGGCGACGGGCGTGCTGGTCGTGTGCATCAACAGCGCCACCAAGCTTGTGCAGTTCCTGCTCCACGGCGAAAAAGAATATGGCGCAGTCATGCGCCTGGGTCTTGAAACAGATACGCAGGACATAACCGGCGAGGTGCTGAGAACCCATGCCGGCCCCCTGCCGGACCGGGGTGCGCTCGATGAGGCCTGCCGCGCGTTTACGGGCGAAATAGAGCAGCTGCCGCCCATGTACTCGGCCCTGAAGCAGGGCGGCGTTCCGCTGTACCGTCTTGCACGGCAGGGCAAAACCGTTGAGCGCCAGCCGCGGATGGTGACCATTGCGGAGCTTGAGGTTCTGGGATGTGAACCGCCCGAGGCGACGCTTCGTGTGGTCTGCTCGCAGGGCACCTATATTCGCACACTGTGCCATGATATCGGCAGCCTTCTGGGCTGCGGCGCGGTTATGAGCTCTCTTGAACGGGTGCGCACCGGCGGGTTTCATGTGCGCGATGCGCTGCCCCTTGCAGCCCTTGAAGCGCTGTCGCCCGAGGATATCCTGCGGGACCATATGATAGCCATGGATGACGCCCTGCGGTGTTTGCCGGAAGTGGTGGTGGATGAGGCGCTGGCGGCGCGGCTCCGTAACGGGCTTTCCGTCACAGCCGGGGAAACGCGGACTCTTGATATCCCGGAGAACTGCGGCGGGCAGCTTTTAAGAATCAGGCAGGCCGGCGGTGGGCTGGTCGGCGTTGTTGAGCCCTTAATTAATTCCGGCTTTGCGGGCGACGGCGCCCCGGCATGGAAGACCGTGCGGGTTTTTGCACGATAAATTTTATATACTATACTGGAAGAAGCACTAATAAACGAGAAACAATCAAAGGTAATGAGAGAGGTTGGAAGCATGGCATTACAGAATGAACAGAAAAATGAGATTATCAGCAAATTCAGAAAGCATGATAAGGACACAGGATCTTCACAGGTGCAGATTGCGCTGCTTTCCGAGCGCATTACCTATCTTTCCGGGCACATGAAAACCCATGGCAAGGATTTCAATTCCCGGCGCGGCCTGGTGAAGCTCGTTAACCAGCGCCGCCGGCTGCTTGAGTACCTGAAGGGCCATGATACGGACAAGTATAAAGAGATCCTGAAGTCGCTGAATTTAAGAAAGTAGTACGACACGGGCGGAAACAGGTGTGATAAGCGGCCGGGTGATACCGGCCTACCGAGAGTTCTGCCCTCATATGAAGGAAAAAAGATGAATAAAGAGACAGTAACTATTACCTGGGGCGGACGCCCCTTAACAATGGAAACAGGGCAACTTGCCAAGCAGGCCAATGGCGCCGTGCTGGTTCGCTACGGCGAAACCGTGGTGCTCGTGACCGCAGTCGTCTCAAGCAAGGAACGGGAGGGCGTGGACTTTTTCCCCCTCTCTGTGGATTATGTTGAAAAGACCTATGCCGCGGGAAAAATTCCGGGCGGATTTTTCAAGCGGGAAGGCCGTCTCAGCGAGCACGAAATACTGACCTCCCGGTTCATAGATCGCCCCCTGAGGCCTCTGTTTCCCAAGGGGTATCGCAACGATGTTCAGATTATCGCAACAGTACTTTCCGCCGATGGCGAGAACGATCCCGATATGGCTGCCATGATCGGCGCTTCGGCGGCTCTTGAGATTTCCGATATTCCCTTCCATGGGCCTATCGCCGGCGTGCGCGTCGGCCGTTTTGACGGCCAGTTTGAAATCAATCCGCCCATCGCCAAAATGGCGGAAAGCGAGCTTGACATCGTTGTTGCCGGCAGCCGGGACGCAGTGGTCATGGTTGAAGGCGGGGCGCAGTGCGTATCCGAGACTGTGCTGCTGGATGCCATCATGTTCGGCCACAGCGGCCTTCAGGTCGTTCTGGACATGCAGCGCGAACTGCGCGAGCGCGTTGGCAAGCCAAAAATGATCGTTGCCGATCGCAGCATCGCCGCCGACATTACGGATAAGGTGCGGCAGCGGGCCTTTGAGCCCATGAAGACTGCACTGGCAATTGCTGTGAAGCAAGAGCGCAGTGCCGCCGTGGGAAACGTTTATTCACAGACACTCACGGAGCTTAAAGCTGAGTTCCCCGAGGCGGGAAATGATATTGCCGCGGCCCTTGAGGGCCTTGAGGGTGAGATTATCCGCGGCTCCATCACCCGGGACGGCCGCCGCATTGACGGCCGCACCAATAAAGATATTCGGGCCATCAGCTGCGATGTGGCGATACTGCCCAGAACGCATGGGTCGGGCCTGTTTACCCGCGGCGAGACCCAGGCGCTGGTTGCGACAACCCTTGGTACGGCCGATGATGAGCAGCGGGTTGACGCGCTTATCGGCGAGAGCACCAAGAAGTTCATGCTCCATTATAATTTTCCGCCGTTTTCCGTCGGCGAGGCACGGCCTCTCAGGTCAGCCAGCCGCCGCGACATCGGCCACGGCAATCTCGCCGAGCGGGCGCTCAGCTATGTCCTGCCGACGGCTGAAGCTTTTCCGTACACCATCCGGATCGTGTCTGAAGTGCTTGAGTCTAACGGTTCCTCCTCCATGGCAACGGTCTGCGGCAGCACCCTGTCGCTGATGGATGCAGGAGTTCCGATCAAGGACCCTGTTGCGGGCATTGCCATGGGGCTTATCAAGGAAGGCGACACCTTTGTGGTGCTTTCCGACATTCTGGGCGACGAGGACCATGTCGGCGACATGGACTTCAAGGTAGCCGGCACCCGAACGGGCGTTACGGCCATCCAGATGGATATCAAGATCAAGGGGCTCCCGAAGGAGATACTGTCCGCGGCGCTTGAGCAGGCCCGCGAGGGACGGCTCCATATTCTCGATATTATGCAGAAAACGATCAGTGAGCCGCGGCCCGATATTTCGCCGCGCGCGCCGCGCATCGTCTCCATTATGGTCAGGCCCGACAAGATCAGCGCCGTAATCGGCCCGGGCGGCAAGAACATCAAGGGCATCATAGCCGCAACCGGATGTAAGATAGATGTTGAGGACGACGGCAAAGTCTCCGTGGCATCGGCTGATCAGGCATCCATCGAGAGGGCTCTGGATCTGATTCGCGGCCTTACGGCCGAAGCCGAGATCGGCAGGATATATAAGGGCAAAGTGCGCAAGATCATGGATTTCGGCGCCTTTGTTGAGATTATACCCGGCTGCGACGGCCTTGTGCATATCTCCCAGCTTGCCAATGAGCGCGTAGCTAATGTGCGCGATGTGCTCAACGAAGGCGATGAGGTCATGGTCAAGGTTCTTGAGATCGATTCCCAGGGTAAGATCAGACTCAGCCGCAAGGCTGCTCTGGATGATCAGGGTAAATAGGACTGAGTTTTGCAGGGGCTTAAAATTTTAAGCCCCCGCTATAGTCAAAACAGCTCAAACGGAGGCACAGGGAAACAGAAGTTTCTCCGTGCCTCTGCCGTCTCAAGGGGCGGAAAACAATTTTTAAGAGAATTGCATGGCAATGGCTAAAATACATAAAACAATTCTGCCCAGCGGCGTTCGCATCGTGAGCGAGCGGGTGCCGCATGTGCACTCTGTTTCAATTGGCGTGTGGATACGGTCCGGGTCCCGTTATGAGCAGAAAGCCGAATCGGGAATCGCCCATTTCATTGAACATATGCTCTTCAAGGGTACTGCAACGTATTCAGCGGTCCAGATCGCCCGCATGATCGACTCTGTCGGCGGAGTCTTCAATGCCTTTACTTCAAAAGAGTATACCTGTTTTTATGTGAAGGTTCTCACCCAGCATCTGGATCTTGCGGTCAATCTTCTGGAGGATGTTTTTTTTCATTCCCTGTTTCAGCCCGATGAGATCGAAAAGGAGCGCAATGTTATTCTGCAGGAAATAAATATGGTCAAGGATACCCCTGATGATTATATCCAGGACATGTTCAACCATGATTTTTTTCGCGGCCATCCTTTGGGCTATAATATTCTGGGGGAGCTTGACACGGTGCAGAACTTCCAGCGCCGCGACATCACGGGCTTTTACCGCCGCGAGTATCTCGTGCCCGATCGCATTGTTATTGCCGCTGCCGGCAATCTAGATCACGGGGCGCTGGTGGACCGGCTTGCGGTAAAATTCAATGCAGTCAAAAAAAAGAAAGCCGCGCCGGCGCAACCGTCATTTACCGCCTCGCGCAGCGTGACCTGCAACTACCGCAACCTTGAGCAGGTCCATGTCTGCCTGGGCACGCCCGGGTGCTCTCATTTCGACCAGGAGCGCTACGGCCTTTATGTGCTCAATACGATACTGGGCGGCAGCATGAGCTCGCGGCTGTTTCAGGAAATTCGCGAAAACCGGGGCCTTGCCTATTCCGTGTATTCCTTCACCGCGTCTTTTTTTGATACCGGGGTGTTCGGGGTCTATATGGGGGTAGTTAAGGATACGGTGCAGGAGGCGCTCGGGATCGTGTTTGACGAAATGCGCGGCCTGCGGGAGAAGCCGGTCGGTGCGGCGGAGCTTTCGGCCGCCAAGGAGCAGCTCAAGGGCAATATGCTCCTGGCCATGGAGAGCACCGACAGCCGCATGAGCCGCATCGCAAAATGCGAAATGTATTATGATGAATATGTGCCGCTTTCCCGGATAATCAAGGACATCGATGCCGTCACGGCCGATGATGTGCGCGGGCTTGCCCGCACCCTGTTTAGAGACGATCAGATGACCTGTACCTTTTTAGGCCCCCTGAAGAATAAGGACATCCAGAAAGACCTGCTGCTTTTTGATCAATAGAAGGGGCGGGGTTTTCCCGCCCGTTTTGGTTTCGGAGCCGTAGGGGCGGTTCGCGAACCGCCCCTACATAATGGATGCGGTCTTCACGCCCGTGTAATATCAGAAAGGCCGGATGAGCACTGCTTATCCGGCCTTTCTGCTTTATTTTCAAATGTTGAACAAACCGATTTTTTGTAATAAGGTTATGAGTGTAATCCGAATAGCCTTCTTTTATAAATGGACTGTCTTTGGTTCGCAATATGCAAATTAATGAAAAATTAGAATTCATACAACTAAAAGCGAAAGAGCATATGCCGGAAATCAATGAAAAGATTTCATGGTCTGTTCATGCGGTTGTAAAATTGCGGACAGAGGGTTTGCGAAAAAAAGATATTGAGTCTTCTTTGCGTTCGTGTTCCATCATCGAAGATTACGCCATGGAGGGACGGCCGTTTCCCGGCTGTCTGGTGTTGTCATGGAGCGGAGCAAACCCGGTTCATGCAGTTATTGCTATCGATGAAGCGTCGGATAGAATTTTTATGATAACAGTTTATAAACCTTCTTTGGCAAGGTGGCGCAATGATTGGAAAACAAGAAAACAATAATACGAAGCGATGCCCTTTATGCGGCGGCAACATGGCTGACGGCAACACGGCGGTGCCGTTTTTTATTGATGATAAAATTATTGTCGTAAAGGACGTGCCCGCCGAAGTTTGCTCCGATTGCGGAGAGGCTTATATGAAAAGTTCCGTTGCTGGCAACATCGAGGCTACACTTGACCTTCTGAATAATCTTCATTCTGAAATGTCGGTTATTCATTACAAGGCTGCCTGACAGCTGACACGGTTTTTTCGAAGGGGCGATGCAGCATCGCCCTTTTTTCCTCGCATACCGAGCTCATCGCGGCACTATTTTTGTATTGATGTTTGGACTGCCGCCATGCATGAAATTGCGTAATATTGATGGGTTCGTAAAAAGTCGTCATCCCGGTGAAAACCGGGATCCAGTGTTTTGTAAGTATCTGAAATTCCTGGATACCTACTTCCGCGGGCATGACGATTTTGCTGGATTTTCGACTTTTTACGAGAGCGTCAATATTTACCTTTTATGGCAATTGACAGATAAATATAAAACGTGTTAGTTTACTGCAAAAATTGAAACTGGGCAAAAGAGGGGAATAAGTATGTTTTTATCCTGTATAGTCAGCAGTCAGCAGTCAGCAGTCAGCAGTCAGCAGTCAGCAGTCAGCAGTCAGCAGTCAGCAGTCAGCAGTCAGCAGTCAGCAGTCAGCAGTCAGCAGCAGGGCATTTTCCGTCTTTAAATACATACGCTTCAAAACTGAATAGAGCACCACACAAGGCATGCCTTTAACCGGGCATGCCTTTTTATTTTTCCGTCACTCTTGACCGGAGTCCTGCGCAGGAATGATGGCCGGCAGGGGAAGGATTCCGGGCGTTGCCGGAATGACAAATAAGAAAAGAATAGGGGCGAGATTACCTCGCCCTACGATCAAACCTTTAACCTTGAATTTTGAACACCAAACCAAAAAGAAGGAGGGAACAATGAACAAAAGAAAACCATGGACCTGCCTTACTACTCTCGCCGCCGCACTGGCTCTGCTGCTGCCCGCCATTTCCTTGGCTGCATACCCTGCCGAGGTGCCCCGCACCGGGCAGACGGCATGCTACGACATAAACGGCGCAGTTATCACCTGCGCGGGCACGGGTCAGGATGGGGACAAACTGGCAGGCGTTGCCTGGCCCAATCCCCGCTTTGTCGACAATGGCGACGGCACGGTGACGGATAAGCTTACGGGCCTTGAGTGGACAAAGGATGCAAACCCTGCCGGTGGGTACAAAACATGGCAGGATTCTCTTGACTATGTGAAGACCCTTACCACCGGCGGCCATACTGACTGGCGGGTTCCCAATATAAACGAGATTGGAAGCTTGATAAGCCCCCAGCTTTCTCCTGCTCTCCCTCAAGACCATCCCTTCACGAATGTGCCTGAATACATCTGGTCGTCTACGAATTCTGTCGGAGATCATACGTCTGCTTCCGGAACTGGAAAAGTTTGTGCATGGTTTGTGGGCGTGTCCGAAGGCTATATCGGCGAATTCGTCAAGATGAATTCCGATCCCGCCAGCGTTTGGCCGGTACGGACAGGGCTGTGTGGGGGGGGTAATTCAACCATTTGCCTGCCTAAGACTGGCCAAACGACGTGCTATGACGCCTCAGGCACTGTTATCTCTTGCGTTGGCACGGGGCAGGATGGAGATATACAGGCAGGCGTTGCCTGGCCCAGCCCCCGCTTTGTCGACAATGGCGACGGCACGGTTCTGGACAAGCTCACGGGCCTTGAGTGGACAAAGGATGCATACCCGGCTGGTGTCTATTACGGCTGGCAGCAAGGGTTCGACTATGTGAAAACGCTTAACACTGGCGGTCATACTGACTGGCGTGTACCCAACGTATATGAGCTGCGCAGTCTTGCCGACTATTCCCGATACGAAATGGCCCTGCCACAAGACCACCCCTTTACGAATGTGCAAGGAGGCCCCTATCGGACGTCTACAACCTGTGTATTTTCCCCAAGCTACGGGTGGGCCGGGTACCCCTGTGCGGGCGGGACCTCCAACTCTCTTAAAGATTCCGATTTTAATCTTTGGCCAGTGCGTACTAAGCTGGTGGATGAACCTGTTATTCCGATCAGCACTACGACCACTGCGATACAGTCAACCACGACTTCGAGTCTGTCTTCTGCAACCACAACGGTTTCAAGCGATGGAACCACCACAACCACCGCAACGGGGGATGAGTCGACCACAACAACGACTGTGGAGGGTTCGACCCCTAAGACCATATGCCCGTCAACAAAGGTACTCGGTGCGGATAACCCGAACCTTCAAAACCTGCGCGATTTTCGCGACAGCAAGCTTGCGCAAAGTTCAATTGGCCGCAAGGCAATTCAAATCTATTACGCCAATGCCGACAGCATCAATGCAGCCCTTGAGAGCAGCCCGGTACTGCGGGCAGCAGCACGAAGGGTGCTTGAAGTTATTGCGCCGATGGTGGGGGGGGGAAGAATAGGGGTCTGTTATTTCGGATTTTGGAATGCGGATTTCGGATTGTAAGAAATCCAGAATTAAAAACAGGTCGGGTCCAGAGTAGGGGCGCGGTGATCGCGCCCTTGAAAAAGCAAAAAAAGGCCGGATACGCAGCAGTTTATCCGGCCTTTTTTAATATTTTTAAAGTAAAATATTGTTTTTCTTGCCGTTGAAACAAAGACAGGCTAAAACAATAGTGTGTGATTGGGGAAATTTTTTTTCGTATTTTAAAAGGAAGTTGAGATGCAGCAATCAAACATTAACTATGTATTGGATGCAAAGGGAAAAGCCAAAAGCGTTATTGTGCCGATCAAACTTTGGCTGGAAATTGAATCCGCACAGGAAACAGCATATTTGCTGAAAAGCAAAACAATGAAAAAACGGCTTCTGGATGCCAAAAAACGCACGATTGGAATTCCTTTTGAGGTTGTTCGTGAAAAGCTTGGAATTTGATCCAGCGGCCTTCGATGATCTGACATGGTGGGTTGAGCAGGATCGGAAGCAGGCACTGAAAATTCTAAAACTGATTTCCTCTGTTCAACGAGATCCGTTGCACGGAATTGGGCAACCTGAGCCTTTGAAAGGTGTTCTTTCGGGTTGTTGGTCTCGCCGAATAGATAAGGAGCATCTGCTGGTCTATAAAGTGCTTGAAAAGAAAATCAGGGTGCTGGCTTGTAGATATCATTACTAACGGCCTGATCCGGTGTCAGCTTTCAGGGGG
>Ga0118677_10008574_pt1 | contig 16332 bp, 11 predicted proteins | sample AliMusrvi5mmetaG_FD_86154 | JGI IMG/M metagenome (GOLD analysis project Ga0118677, IMG submission 86154) | reverse complement strand
CCATTTGACTCCGGGCAGGATGCCCGGACCACGGTGGCGCGGGCATCCTGCCCGCCGCCCTTCTTCACAAGGTCTCATCCATTTTCCCCCGAGTTCAGGATGTCTGAGGCTCGCCCGTGGCTTCATCCAAACACTGCCACGCTGGCCGTGCCCCACTTGTTACACCTCCGTCACTTGGCCGGGCGAAGGCTGTTGAACTTCATGAGGCGCTCGATTTGGCCGGGCAACAAGGAACCCTCGAACACGTAAACCTCGTCCAGGTCGCCTTCGAAAAACGAAGGCGCATGCCCGGCAGTCTGGCCGAGGTAGCGGCCTAACATGAGCGGCCGCGCGGCGGCCGAGGTGGTATCCGTGTCGATCCGCCGCTGGCGACGGCCGGTGAGGGCTTCGAGACGGCCATCGACGTAGATCCGCACATGGGTGGCGACGTTGGCTTTGGGACCGCCAAGATAGACGACGGCGAGGTGATGCCAACGCCCGTCGCGCAGATCGGTGGAGCCGATCGCGAAGCCATCGCCGAATTCGACCCGCGCCGCTCCCACCGTCCCTTGGCCCGGGGCTATGTTCCAAGCGAGTTGCCACTTGCCGGCCGCACGCTTGACGCCCCAGGCCAGGATGCCGTTGGGCACGGGGCGGGCGCTGGAACCATCGGGTTGCAGGCGCATCCAACAAGCGACGGTGCGCGGCTGGGAACCGCCGACGCCGGGGTAGTCGGAACGGGCAAAGGTGCCCTCGCCATCGAAGTGAAGGGCGAGGCCGAAGGGGCCGTCGAGCGTTTCGGGCAAAGCGCTGCGTTTCTTTTGTTGGATTTTGAGCAGGTGGCCGCTGGTGGGATCGGTGGTGGTGGAGCCATCCCATGAATCGAACGACCAATGCACCGAGAGTGGGATTTTGGCGGTTCGCGGTTTGCGGTGGGCTCCCGGATACTCGGCACGAAAGCTGATCGGATGCATGCTGCCGGCTGCGAGGCGGACTGCCTGGCTTTGGCGCAGGATTTGCGGCGGATTGACCGCCGAACGGGTGGTGGCGGAGACCTCGACCTCGCCTTCGAGCACATGGAGGTCCGTTTCGCGCTCGTCGCGCACTTCAACGGCAAACGCGGTGCCGAGGTCGCGAATGAAAGACGAGGGAGTGTGAATGACAAACCCGCGGGCGGGTTCAGGAACGTGGGCGGAGGCGCGGCCGGCGGCAAGGTTGGCCTTGTTATCCGAGTCAAGCTGCAGGCGGGCGGGGCCCTCGAGCGTGACCTCGGCCCCGGAATCGAAGGTGATTTCGGCCAGCCCGCTGTCGAGTTCCAACATGCCCGCCCCGAGTCGCAGACCTTGGCTGAGCGCCACTTGTCCGAAGCGCCCGCTGGCCTCATCGAGCGACGTGATCACCGCATGGGTGATTTCCACGTCCGGTTCTAACGAATCGGCGGCGGCGCCCGGCGGCGTGCCGGCGAGCGGAGCGAAACGCCAGGCGAGGGTGGCGGCAAGAGCGATGGTGGCGGCGACGGCGGTGATGCCGAGCCAGCGCTTGCGGCGGGCGGGTGCGGGGGCTTGGGAGTCCTCGAGGGGCGCGAATTCCCGCGCCAGCATGGCCTCGAAGGCCATGGCGCGAATGTAGGCGCGCCGCGCGTCCGGATCGCAACGCAGCGTGTCGTTGAGAATGGCGGCAAGGTGTGGGGAGGTGTCGCCACTCAGGAGCGCGTCGAGCGTGTCGTCGAAGGGATCGCGGCAGGAATTGTTAGGCTGGAGGGAACTCATCGCGGTGCTAGGTGCGGGCGGCGTCGGCGAGTTGGCGTTCGATGCAGGCGCGGAGGGTTCGCCGGATGCGCATCAGGACTTGTTTGAGGGCGTCGCGGCTGCGACCGAGGCGGCCGGAAATTTCGGCGAGGCTTTCGCCGCGTTGGTAGTGGGCAAGGAGAATGGAGGCGTCGCCGGCGGGGAGTTTTTGCAGGCAGGCCCTGAGGGCGAGATGGCGGTCTTCGAAATCGCCGAGTTGTTCCTCCGCCTCGCAAGCGACAAGTTCCAGCACGTCGGGTTGGAGGGCGACCAAGCCGGAACGTTTGACGCGTTTGAGATGGGCCATGGTTTGCCAGTAGGCGACGCGCAAGGCCCAGGCCTTGAAACTGGTGCCCGGTTCGAAATCGGCGACCTTGCGGCACAGCACGAGATTGGTTTCCTGGAGGATGTCTTGCGCCGCGACCCGATCCGGGTGAATGGTCAGGATATAGGCATAGATCACCGCCTGATGGCGGGTAATCAGCAGCACGAAATCCGTTTCACTGAGGGACTTGCGGGACATGGCAGGCACCATCCGATGATCGCTCAACGACACCGGGCGGTCAAATCAATAGCCTGTCACAGCCGGGTGGTGAGGGTGAGGTGCCCCGGCAAGCTAATCGTAAGTGAACTCTTTGAAATCGAGTACCCGCTCCGCGCAATGCCGTGTGCTTGGCACTTCGGATGTTTTTCAGGTGCGGGCTCACGCTCGTTCGTTTACTGTCCACCGGGGGGGGCGCCGGGGGGGCCGCCGCGGCGACCGCCGCCCCAAAGGGATTTGCCATCGGCAACCCGTGCTTTTTGGTCGTCTGTGAAGGCGGGGGAGCTTGCGACGTAGGCTTTCGCGGCGGTCGGATCTTCCTGCATCCAGCGCATGGTTGCCACTCCCACGGTCCGGTTGCGGCTGTTTTCATCAGTAATGGTTTCCGCCACCTTCACCAGATCGGCGGGCGCACTCTTGCTGTTGCTCATGACGTAGGAGGCGGCCGCGCCGTCGCGCACCTCGCCTGCTTGCTGGGCATTGACGAAGGCCAGTGCCGCCTTGGGATCCTGGCTCACCCAGTTGGGCATGATTTCACGCATCGCCTGCCCGGAGGACGCCGGGTCGCCTTGTTTGACGAGCCAGGCGGCGGCAGCGGCGGGGTCCTGGCGTGACCAATTCTGGACCAGGGTATCGACGGCTGAGTTGCGGTCATCGCCGGCGGGCAGGGTGGCGATTTGTTGGGAGGCGAGTTGCGGGTTGTCCTTGGAGAGACCGGCGATGGCGGAGGCCATCGCGGCACCCTGTTGCTCGGTGGGCAGGGTACGCACCCAGGCTTCCGCGTCACTGAAATTCTGGCTGCCCCATTTGCGGGCGATGTCGTCATAGGCCTTGCCTTGGCTGGCAGCATCCATGCTGGCGACCATTCCGGCAGCCTTTTTGGGATCCGTGCTGGCGATTTCACCAATCACCGAGGTCATCGCCGCGCCCTTTTCGTTGCCAGTCAATCCACTGGCCCAGGCAAAGGCCGAACTGGGATCCTGGCGGGCCCACTCGGTGGCGATCACCGAAGCGCCGCTGCCGCCCATCGGGCCGCGACCGCCACCCATCATGCCCATCGTGGCAAACTGGCGGGCGTTATCAGAATAGTACTTGGCCGCCCCCTGGGGATCTTTGCTGGCCCAAGCCTGCAACACCGTCGGACGGACGAAATTTCCGGTGAAGCCCATTTTTTCGGTGTACGCCATGGCGGCCGTCGGGTCGGTCTCCGCCCATTTGCCGAACAACAGGAACGAAGCCATGAGGCGCTCGGACATGGGCAGGTCTTCGAGCTTGGCGGCTTCCGCCTCAAGCTGCGTCGGGGTGAGCCCCGAATAAAAGTTCATGAGCGCTTGGATGCGGTCGGTTTGGCCGGCGACGCGGAATACGTCAGAGGTGCTGTGGATGCGGCTGGCGTTGCGCTTGGCGTCGCTGCCGCCGCTGGCGTTGGCCCGGCTCTGCGAACGCAGCCGCTGGGCTGGGCTCTCGTCCTGGTTGGCGGTTCCGGTGGGGTTGGTGCTCTTGCCGGCAAGATAACCACCAACGGTTCCTAACACAAGCGCGGCGGCGGGGAATATCCAGGGATTTTTCATGATGAAATTTGTTTTAAGTGAGACCAGTCGGCGGATTCAACCGTGTCATGGCCGGAAAGTTGCCTTATTTTTTGGGAATCGTGTGAAAATCCAATTCGAGTTCCGGCCGCTTGCGCTCGCCGAGGCGTTCGATCTCGGCGAACAAGGCACCGAGGATGTGGCCGTCGGGCAATTGCCCGGTGAACCACGCTTCCAAATCCAGATCGCCCGCCGCCAGATCCATCCGCAGGGCCACAGTGGTGGCGCCTTTGAGCAGTTCCATTTGCACCTCGCGCTTTGCGGTGCGGATATGGACGGCGCCGGCCTTGAGCCGCGCGATGTTCTCGCGTTCCGCCGCGTCGGCCTCAGCGGGCAGCAGCGAGAGTTTGATCTGATAGTTGCCGTCGGCGGCGGCGTGAAGTTTCCAATGGCCGGCGGTTTCCGGCACGGCCCCGCCAGCCGCCAACGCCGCCAGCGTGCGCCGGATCGCGGCCTGGGTCGGCAGATTCGCCGCCGACGCCGCGCCATTGACCTCGCGGCTCGGCCACCAATCCCCGGCGGTGAGCCGCACCACTTGCTGACGGGAATCGCCGATGATGTAACGGACCGGCTCGCGCACGGTGTTCCGCATGCTGTTCCACCAGCGGCCGTAGGCACCTAACAGGCGTGCCACCTGCTCGGGGTGTTGCTCGAAAATGTTGGTCCGCTGGCCGGGGTCTGCCGCCATGTCGAACAATTCCAAGCCGCTGAGCAGCCATCGGTGGTCGCGCACGGCAAAGCCCAGTGAGCGGTAGCGCTCCGGCGGATCATCGCCGGGCCATTGGCCGATGTGGGTGAAGAGCATCCGCTCTTTGGGAAAGTCCGCCTTGCCGAGCAGGGCCGGCGCGAGATCAAGACCGTCACCCGTCCAACCCGGGGGAATAACTCCGCCGCAGAGGTGAACGAGCGTCTGAAACAGATCCAGCGGCGAGGTGAGTGAGTCAACCATTTGATGTGGGGCGATGTGACCGGGCCAGCGGATGGAGGCGGGGAGGCGGACGCCGCCTTCGTCGGGGCTGCCTTGGGTGCCGCGAAGACCGGCATTCCAAGTTTCGTTAGGCGAGGCGTTGATGCCGAGGACGACGACGATGGTGTCGGTGGCCAGTTGCAGCCGATCCAGCTCAGCGAGCAAGTCTCCGAGCCTCGCGTCGAGATTTTCGGGCGAGGCATCATGGGCTGTGCCCGGTTCCGTGAGTGCGGTCTGCGAAACCCGCCCGGCGGTTTCCACCGGGGCTTGGCTAGGCCCATCGACGACCGGTAGCGCCAGATGCAGGAAGAAGGGCTGCCGGTCGGCGGCCCGTGCGGCGAGCCAGTGCTTCGCCTCGTCCACGCACACCTGCATGCAATCGCCCTTGGTCGCCTGCCAGGCGGCGTTGCGTCGCAGCCACGGGTCGATATTGCCATTGCCCCAACGGTCCTGGGTGGAACCGATGCCGCCGCCGCCGTGCACCAACACATCCTGAAATCCCCGGTCCTCTGGCCGACACGGAAAAGCTTCGCCCAGATCCCAGGTGCCGATAATCGCCGTGCGATAGCCGGCCGCGTGCAACGACTCCGGCAGCAGCGGCACATCCGGGCGGATCAGATTCCGCCCCGTCAGGCTGTGGCTCACTCCGCAACGGAATTCGTGCCTGCCGCTGAGCAACTCGGCCCGCGTCGCCGTCGCGCCGGGTGCCGCGATGCATCGGGCAAGATCCGCGCCTTCGGCACGCAAACCCTCGAACTTGGGCATCCGCGCCCGCGGGCTGTCGCCGGAGGCACGGGTGCCAGCGCCCGGCCCAGATGTTAGAACCAGCACCACGTTGGGATGTTCCGACGCCGCCCGAGCCGAAGCGAGCGCCAGAAGTGCCATGGCCAGCGGCCGGATTGGTCGAAGCATCGTAGCGATGCTATGCACCGCTGCCCGCCAACTGCAAGCGTTTTCGTTGGGCCGTGGCTGCGGCTTCGAGCCGCAGGCGGTGGCTGCGTGCCTCAGGCCGCGGTGCACGGGATGCCCAAGGCCCCGGCTGCCTGCCCGCGTTCTAACGGATGAGCACGGCTTGAGTGGGACGGTGATCGATTGAAGGGTCGGGTGTTTCATCAACCGGATTGTCCGGCCGAACCGGTGTGGTGAAAATCGGCCGCCGAAGCGGACAATTGGGCTTACCCGCCACGGGCATTGCGGCGAGACGCCGCAATCACGGCCTGCGGCGAGACGCCGCAGCCACGGCGTCGGCGCTGGACATGGCGTCGGCGCTGGACATGGGCTGGGGATTGTGGCAGACGGGGGCATGACGATTTTCGAGAGCAAGCGAGCGTTGCGGTGGGGCGAGCTGGACGTGCCGTTGTTAGGCCTGGCGCGGGACTGGTATGGGAAACGGGTGGAGCCCGCGGCCGGCTTTGCGCTGGTGGCCGACGCGGAGCGCCTGTGGTTGGTGGCGAGTCACCGGCGGCCCGCGATGTTACATCCGCAGGGGCGACCGGGGCGGTATCAGGCGGAATTGTGGCGCTACGATGTGGCGGAATTGTTTCTGGCCGATCCGGGCAGCGGGCGCTATTTTGAGTTCAACCTGGCACCTAACGGAGCCTGGTGGACCTGCGAATTCACGGCCCCGCGGGTGCGTGCCGAGGAGGTCGACATTGCGATGCCCGAGGTGGCGACCTTTGCGGAATTGGCCCCGGATGGCTCGTGGGTGGCGGCCCTGGCGGTGCCGCTGGATTTACTGCGGGCACGCCTGGATTTCGGCCCGACCACGCGGGTGAACGTCACCTTCATTCTGGAGACCCCCCGCCAGCGCTTCCTCAGCGCAGCGGATCTGGGCGTCGCCGAGCCGGATTTTCACCGGCCCGATCGGTTTGCACCAATCTCGTGGCTGCCGCTGCCGCCGGGCTGAAAAATCCAATCAGGTGCATCACGGCTTGGCGGGCGGGCATTCGCGTGTATGATCCGCCGCGTTGAGCCATCGGTTCCAGATTCAAGACATTGTTGCCCAGGATGCGTTGGGAGTGACGTTCCGCGCCCTTGATGTCGAAACCGGTCAACCGGTGGCGGTGCGGCGGTTTTTCCCGTTCGGGGCGGACGGCGGCGGCTTGCTAGACGAGGAGCGTGCTGCGTATGACCTCGCCGTGGCGCGGCTCGCCGGGGTGCAGCACCCGGGCTTGCGGGCGGTCCTCACGGGCGGCTGCGATCCGGTCGACGGAATGCCGTTCGTGGTCACCGAGTGGGTCGAGGGCCAACCTTTGGCGGACCTGCTGGAGCACGGGGTTTTTTCGCCGGCGGCGACCATCAGGGTACTCGATCGGGCGCTGGAAATCTCCGAGGCTCTCTCGGCGGTGCTGGGACAGGAGGCCTTATGGGTGGAGACCTCCCCGGCGCTCATCATTGAGGACGGCGGAGAAACCCGACGAGGGCTGACGTTTTCCATTTGTCCCGTCAAATGGCTGGGTGGTGAGGCTTCCCGCCGGAGTTTGGCGCCGCTGGCGGAACTCGCGGAGGAGTTGTTAGGATGGCGCGGCTTGATGGTGCCCGATCAGGCGGGAAACGGCCTCGGGTCGTGGGTGAACTGGCTGCGGGCCAATGAGGAAATCCTCACGCTGGTTCAAGCACGCGAGAGTTTGGCCGGTTTTGCCGGGATGGTGCCACTCGACCCGGCGAGGCCCCAGGCGCGGCCGCCGCCGCCGCCCCTCTACCCGCCGCCGCCCGAGGTGCCGCGGGAGCTGCCGCAGCCGGCAATGGCGGCCTATCCGGTCATTCGCAAGAAGAAATCCGCGACCAAGGAACCGCTGGTTCTCATCGGGTTGCTGGTCGTTTTGTTAGGAGCGGCGGGATGGTGGGTCACCCAACAGGCTGCGGCAAGCCGCGCGCGCCGGGAGCTTTTGGCGGCGGCGCCGCTCAAGCCGCGCCTGGCGGCGGAAAGCAAGTCCGGGGCCGCAAGCCCTGCGCCCGCGGCGGCGGTGGCCGGCGCTCAGCCGCCACCGGTTGCCCCTGCCGATAATCGCAGCGGGGTGTTTCAGAGCGGCGAGACCGAACGGATCATGCGCGAGAAGGATCGCGAGGTGACGGTGGAGGGGGTTTTGAAGAACATCCGGGCGTCGGACTCCGGCAAGACCCTGTATCTGGAGTTTGTTGAAACCACGCCACAGGAGGAGGTGCGCGGCTGCGTCATGACCAAACACCTGGCGCCGGATATGTCCGAGCAGGCGCTCAAACCCTTGCTAGGCAAGCGCATCCGGATCACCGGTATTGTTAGAATCTGGACCCATTTGAAGGCCAAAATACCGGAGGTTTTGCTCCCGGATCGCAAGTCGATCCGGGAAGTGGAATGAGCGGCGGATTTCCACCAAGCGCGGGCTTGCACGGTCGCGGGTTTGCCATAGGCTTGCCGCCATCGTGACGTTTGCCCGGATTTCCAGACTGCCCGCCTTCTGCCTGCCGCTTGCCGGGGCGTTGCTGCTGGTGTCCTGCGACACGCCACAAAAGCGGGCCTTGCGCGAGTTGGCCGAGTTGGGCGTGGAGCCATCCGGCCTTTCGCTGCTGCACGCGGTGCTCAGGCATGACTTGCAGGAAACCGGTTGGTTGCTGGATGCGGGAGTCCACACCGAACAACGCGATGCCCGCGGTCGCACACCCTTGCGGATCGTCGTCGATGACCCCGACTCGCAGTGCGTGCTGCTGCTCATTGCGGCGAAGGCCGATGTCAATTCCACCACGAGCGATCAGGTCAGTGTGTTAGGCGTGGCTGTTGCGGAGGGGAATCCGCTCGTCGTGGAGCGTCTTCTAACCGCCGGCGCGAGTGCCGACGGCCGGATGCCCGACGGCGAGGTGATCCTGCCATGGGCGATCCGCCAAGGGCGGCTGGCGTTTGTCCGGCAGATGATGCAGGCCGGTGCCGATCCGCATCTCAAGGACCGGCAGGGCAATCCGCTGCTCCATGTGGCGATGGACTGCGGGCGGCGCGACCTGGTCGATGCGCTCATCACCCTCGGCGCCGACCCCGGCGCGGTGGATGCGCGTGGCGAAAGCACGCTGCATTTCGCGCTGCGTCGCGGCTGGTTCGACGCGCTTCCGCGGCTCATCGCCGGCGGGGCCGACCCGAATCTAGCAAGTCCCGCCGGGCTCACGCCGTTGGAGTTGGCGCTCACCGCCCGCGATCCGTCCTTGCTGGCTTTGTTGTTGCGGTCCGGCGCCGATCCTAATCTAACAGGTCCCGGCGGGCGCACACCGCTGGAACAGGCGCTTGCCGCACGCGATCCCGGCATGCTTGGTCAGATGCTCAAATCCGGCGCCGACCCGAATCGGCCGGATGCCGCCGGGCTCGCGCCGCTGGAGCGGGTGATTGCCCTGCGCGATTCGAACATGCTCGGGCAGTTGTTGCAAGCCGGGGCCGATCCTAACCGATCTGGCGCGGCCGGGACGACGGCGGCACATGCTGCCCTGCGTGCCCGCTGGACCGAGGGCATGCGCGCGCTGGCGCATGCCAAGGCGGATTTCACCCGGCCGGATGCCGCAGGCAAAACGCCGTTGCAACACGCGGTTGCGGCCAACGAGCGCGAGCTGGCCGGTTTGCTGCTGAGCCTTGGGGCCAGCGCGGGTTTCCGCAATGAGCGCCGACAATTGTTAGTTGAGGATGCGGCAGCCGCGGGCCGGGGCTCGCTGGTGAAATTGTTGTTGGATTATGGTAGTCCTGCCGGCAACGCCCTGCTGGTGGCTTGCCGCCGTGGCGACAGCGGCATGGCAGGCCTGCTGCTTGACTGCGGGGTTGCGCCCAACGCCTGCCGCGTGCCAACTTTCGATGCGCCGCTGGCCGCCGCGCTGCGTGCCCACAACGACGCGCTGGCCGCCGCGCTCGTCGCCCGCGGCGCCTCTATCAACACCCGCCTGGCCGAGGGGCAGTCGCCGTTGCACCTGGCGGTTGCCACCGGCTGTCACCGCACCGTGAAAGGTCTGTTGCAAGCCGGTGCCAATGCCAATGCGCCGTTCCACTATCCTGTCAGCCCGGCCTTCATCCGGCAAGTGCGGCCCGGCACCATGCGGTGGGAACTCCGGATGGATCGCAACCTCACGCCGCTGATGCTTGCCGCGGATTCCGGAGTGGCACAATCCGCCGTGCACCTCATCGCCGCCGGCGCGAAAAAATCCGTCTGGACCCGTTCCAGCCAAATGGGGCCGCTCAATTTCGCGGCGCAGCGCGAGGATGTGAAGATGCAGCGCGCGCTGTTAGGTCAGGATCCCGAGCGCGAGGAGCGCCGCATCGTGATCTGTCTATCCGAACAACGCGCCCGCATGTTCGACCTGGCTGGCAACGAGATTTTCAATACCAAGGTGTCCACCGGGCGCAAGGGCTATGCCACCCGCACCGGGGATTTCGTCATCACCGACAAATACCCCACCTGGACCTCCACGATCTATCATGCCAGCATGCCGTTTTTCCAGCGGCTCAGTTGCGCTGACTTCGGGATGCATCAGGGATACGTCCCCGGCGTTCCCGCCTCGCACGGCTGCATCCGCGTGCCGCCCGACAAGGCGTCCAAACTTTACGACATCACCCGCGTCGGCGATCACGTGCAAATCATCCCGTGACCATGCTTCCTCCCGGTGAAAATCCACCCTTGGCCGCCGCCCTTCCGTTAGAAAGACGGGCGGGTGTAACCGCCCGTGTCCTGATCGACGGCTCCTCGGAGTTGGTGTTCGACTATGCCATTCCGGCCGGGCTCAACGTGCGGCCCGGTTGCCGGGTGCGGGTGCCGTTGCGTCGCCAGGCCGCCACTGGCACCGTGCTGGCGGTGAGCGAGCCCGAGCAGGGCGATTTCGCCATGCGCGAGCTGCTATCCCTGGTCGATCCCGAGCCGCTGATCACCCCGGTGCTGCTGCGCACCGGCGAGTGGATCGCCAACTACTATGGCTGTGGTATTGAATCCGTGATCCGCGCGCTGCTGCCGGAAGCCGTGCGCAGCGAGGAGAATTCCGCCAAGACCCGCCGCCTCGCGGTGCTGGTGGCCGAGCCGGACGCCGCCGTGTTGGAGAAGCTGGCCAAGCGGGCGCCGCGCCAGCACGCGATCATGCTTTTGTTGTTAGATTCGGCGGAGGGCAGGTTGCCGGTGATCGACTTGGGGGAGGGGACCGCCGCCACGCTCAAGGCGATGGAAAAGGCCGGCCTGCTGCGCTTCGAGGTCGAGGAAGTCCGCCGCGATCCCGATGCTGACGAAATCGAGGAGGTGCTGGAATCCGCGCCGCTAATCCTCAATGCCGCCCAGACCGCCGCGCTGGGGCAGGTGCTGCATGCGGTGATGCATCCGGGCGAGTCCAAACCGATGTTGTTGCTTGGTGTCACCGGCTCGGGAAAAACCGAAGTCTATCTGCAGGCCGCCCAACGCGCCCTCGAATTGGGCAAAACCGTATTGGTGCTGGTGCCGGAAATTTCCCTGACCCCGCAGACGGTGCACCGCTTCAAGGCCCGCTTTGCCTCCATGCAGGAGCAGGTGGCCGTGCTCCACTCGCATCTTTCCCAGGGTGAGCGCTTCGACGAATGGCATCGCATCCGCAAAGGCATCGCACGGATTGTGATCGGCGCGCGTTCGGCGGTGTTTGCGCCGCTGCCGGACCTCGGGCTCATCATCGTCGATGAGGAACATGAGAACTCCTACAAACAGGAAAACCCGCCGCGCTACCACGGCCGCGACGTGGCCGTGCTGCGTGCCGCCTTCGAGGGAGTTGCCATTGTGTTAGGATCGGCCACCCCGTCGCTCGAGTCATGGCATAACACCCAACTCGGCAAATATCATCTGCTGCGCCTCGACGAGCGCGCCGACCACCAGTCGATGCCCTTGGTGCGGGTGGTCGACATGCGGCTGGAGGTGGCCAAACACAAGGGCGGGCCGGCGATTTTGTCAGACAAGCTGCGGACCGCGCTGGAACAGCGGCTCGAAAAAGGCGAGCAAGCGATCCTGTTTCTCAACCGCCGCGGCTTCGCCCGCTCCCTGCAATGCCCGGCCTGCGGCCATGTCTGCCAGTGCCCGCATTGCGCGGTGGCCCTCACCTACCATCGCACCGACGAGCGGCTCATCTGCCACGTCTGCGGCCACCAGGCGATCGTGCCGCGCAAGTGCCCGGCCTGCATGGATCCGGCCATCCTGCTCCAGGGCTATGGCACCCAGAAGGTCGAGGAGCTTCTAACCAAAGTGCTGCCGCAGGCCAAGTTCGCCCGCATCGACGCCGACGCCATGCGCCGCAAGCACGCGCTGCGCGACACCTTGCACGCCTTCAAGACCCACAAGCTCGACATTCTGATAGGCACCCAGATGATTGCCAAGGGCCTGCATTTCCCCAACGTCACCCTGGTGGGCATCCTCAACGCCGACCTCGGCCTGCACGTGCCGGACTTCCGTGCGGGCGAGCGCACGTTCCAATTGCTCACGCAGGTGGCCGGCCGCGCCGGTCGCGGCGATGTAATCGGCGAGGTGCTCGTGCAAACATTCACGCCGCACTCGCCTTCCATCCAATATGCGCGGCGTCACGACTTCGACGGGTTTTCCGCACAGGAACTTGAATTCCGCCGCCAGTTCGGCTTTCCGCCATACGGCCACTGCGCCGTGCTCACCGCCCGCTCGACTCACGAGCGGCGGGCCGAGTTCACCCTGCAAACCCTGCACCTGCGTCTAACCGAAAACCTGCCCCAGGGCATTCAGTTGGGCGAGGTGCTGCCGTCGCCCCTGGTGCGCGCCCACGGCCAATTCCGCTTCCAAATCACCCTCCGCTCGCAGCGTGCCCGCCCGCTCACCCAACACGTCCAGACCGTCCTCGCCCGCACCTCCCTGCCTGACGATGTCACCGTCGTCTTCGATATGGACGCGCTGAATTTCTCGTGAGCGCCAGAGGATGATGGATAACGGATAGAAGATAGAAGATAGGGCACAGCCGTCACTCTGCCAGAGCATGAAACCCGTCCCGTGGGGCGCCGTCAGCACGCAGTACTTCGCGCCGAAGGCCTGGGCGGCCTGCATCCACTGATCGGTGTCGAGCTTGGTGGGATTGAAGACGCTTGGCTTGGGCTTGTGATCGTAGTCGCGATGGTCCCACTGCAGATCCCAGTGGATGAACATGCCCAGTTCCAGGTCCTGCCAGGCGACCTGCCGAGGCGACGATTGCGTTGCCGGTCTATTTGCTATTTCCCACAAACGTGGTCACACTTGCGGGCGGCAACTTGACATTGAGCTTGCCATCCTCGAGCTTGATTTCGGGCAGCTTGTCGAGCTTTTCCGTGGCCGAGGTCCGATACGGGATCACCGAACTGCCCTTGGCGCCCTCCAAAACGAGGGAAAATGGCTGCTCGGAGTCATTCTTGTTGATGACGACGACCGCAAAATTGGCGGCGGACTTGTCACGGTAGGCGCTCACCAGAACGCCGGTGCTCGGGGAGGCGGTCGCGTCAACCCGCACCCAGCCCGGCCGAATGAAGCGGGCGAAGTTGCCTACCGCCCAGAGGCGCGGATACACCTTGAATTTCCCGTTGCCGATGTCCACTTCCAGATAGAGTTTCTTGGCGCCTTAGATGTCCAGATCGTGATGCTTTTTGTACCCATTGACGTATTCCGCGAGATACTCGGCATACGCGCGGTATTTGTCTTTCTTGAGATTGCCGCCGTTGATGACGGAGTTGTTGGTCTTCATCCACGCCGGGCTGCTCCAGGCGGCGCTGATGAAGGTGGTGCAGCCACGCTTTTTGGCCTCCTGCATGAGCCAGACCTGGTCGGCGTCGGCGGACCAATCCCACTTGCCCTCTTCAGGCTCAATGGTACCGCAGTTACCGGCCATCTGCACATCTCTCTTGAGCGTGAGGACGCTGTCGCCGATGATGTTGCGGATGATGCTCAGGCCCGCGCCCTTGGTGGGAGAGAAGAGCGTATCCATCACCTCGCTGCGCTGGGGCTCGGGAAAGTACATGATCTTCGCGGCCTGGCGGAACGCGCCCGATGCGCCGAATCCCTGAATCTCCTGGCGGACTTCATTCATCTTCACCGTCGCCGGGGCAGGGTCGGCGGCAATTGCATTTTGCGATAGCAGGGCGGGCGTCCCCAGCAGGACAAGCGCGAGTATGGTGCGTTTCATTGGATGGTTGGTGGGAATTTGCTTTTGGTGCGAGGGTCGTTGAGAAAGCCGCCTATTTCCTCTCCACCACCTGATAGACCGATCCCGTGTGATCGATGATGTACAAATTGCCCTGGTTGTCCTCGGCGAAGCTCGAGATGAGCGCAATCCGGCCCTTGGCGGGTTGCAGCGCATCGGTGTGATCCTTGAAATCCGCCACCTTGCCATCCTTGAGAACGAATGACCAGATGCGCGGGTTTTGATAATCGCCAAAAATGTAGCGGCCCCGGAGTTCCGCTATCGGCCCGCGGTAAACGTAACCGCCGGTCACCGACACACCTTCCCTGGGGCCGACGCCATGGGGATAAACATACACCGGTTCGATGACTCCCGCCGGCGCGTCGCCGCCCACGCCCGGCTTGGGTGTCGGCACCGCTCCTTCACGCAAGCGCCAGCCGTAGTTGGCTCCCGCACCTTTCCCGTGAGGCATGAAATCAACCTCCTCCCACTTGTCCTGGCCGACATCGGCCATCCAGAAATCACCCGTCTCGCGGTCGAACGAGCAGCGCCAGGGGTTGCGGACGCCATAGGCCCAGATTTCCGGCTTGGCATTCTTGGTGCCGACAAACGGATTGTCCGCAGGAACCTTGTAGCCTTGGTTAGGGGAAACATCAATGCGCAGAATCTTGCCAAGCAAGGTGTCAAGGCTCTGGCCGTTGTTGTTCGGGTCGTTGGCAGAACCGCCGTCGCCGTTGCCAATGTAGAGCATCCCGTCCGGCCCGAAGGCGATCCAGCCGCCATTGTGATTCTCGAACGGCTGCTTGAAACGCACCACGGTTTCCGCCTTGGCGACATCCGTGGTGGCATGATCGTCGGAGATCAGGCGCACGATTCGGGTGAAATGGTCCTTGTCGGTGAAATTGACGTAGTAGCGGCCGTTGACGAGGAAATCCGGATCAAAGGCCAGCCCGAGCAAGCCTTCCTCATTGCCCTTGCGGCTGACCTCGCTGCAAATGTCCAAAAACGGTTGTGCCGACCGCTGAGCGGAGGCCAAATCAAAGCTCCAGACGCGACCTGCCTGCTCCATGACCCAGAGTTTGCCATCGATTTTGGCGGGGGCACCGGCCCACAGCGGGCGCTCCAGACTGCTGGCCACCTGCCGCACCCCGATGGCCGCGCCAGCGGGCAACAGTGAAGCGGACAGAACGATCAGGGCGAAGATGGGCTTGTTAGCGAACATGGCAGCACCATAGCGAGGTTCCACCGCGGCGCAAAAAATAGTTCCAACGCAAGTCGCGGATCGGCGGCGGCAGGCCGGGCCGGATTGGAGCCGGAATCCGAAGGCCAAACCGGCAGGACCCGAGACCCAAGCAGGTCATGAGCCTGCTATCAAGGTATGACGTTCCCTAACAATAATGACGCGGACCGACCCTCTATCAGGGAGTGATCGACCAAACCATGAACGCTGGAACCTCAACCCGGATATCAGAGCCACCTCGCAAAAAAAGCCCGAAAGATGCGATCCGGCTGCCTCGTATGAGGCGGCAGCATGGGCTTGCTGCCAAAATGGCACGGAGCCGTGTTTACCGAAATTCAAATCAATACGCATTATGATGACAAGCTCGAAAACCCTTTGGCTGCCGTTGGCCGCCGCTCTCTGCGCGGTCTTCCCACCTCCCGCAGTGGCCGATGAGTTATTCCATTCGGCACTGGCCGCGGCCTTCGCCCCCAATGGCAAGTCACTCGCCGTCACCGACGCCACCTCCCCTGCGCTCGTCCTTATCGACCCCGCCACTCGCGCCATCCTGCGCACCGTGAAACTCACCGGCTCTCCGTCCGGCTTGGCATGGTCGGCGGACGGCTCCCGCCTGCTGACCAACGTTGGCAGCCTGTGGGATGTGCACAGTCAGATCCTGTTACTGCAGTTGGGCGGTAACAGCAGCGATCCCAACGCGGGAGTAAACAGCGCCGCCCTCAGCCCCGGCGGGACGCTCCTCGCCACCGGCGGAGACCATATCATCTTGCGCAGCCCATCCGATGGCGCCATCTTGCAGGTCCTTCCTGGTGCGGCCAACCGGCCCGAACACCTGGCCTTCAGCCCCGACGGTCAGACCCTGGCCTCGCTTTCCGAGGATGGCACCCTCCTGGTGTGGGATGTGCCGCCCATTTCGGCCTTGCAGCCAACCCCCACCCTGGCTGCCGTGCCCATCGCGCCCAACGTCACTGGCCCATCGGTCAGCCCCTTGCAATGGTCGCCGGATTCGCGCTGGCTGCCGTACCTCGATTTCACCGCGGGGACCCTCCATTTCATGCATGCATCCAGTGCATCCACCTGTGCTTTTCCAACCCCCATCCACTATACCGGTCCTGACC
>Ga0118677_10008573_pt1 | contig 16332 bp, 7 predicted proteins | sample AliMusrvi5mmetaG_FD_86154 | JGI IMG/M metagenome (GOLD analysis project Ga0118677, IMG submission 86154) | reverse complement strand
AGGAGCGAGGATTTGCCGACGTTCGTGTAGCCGACGATGGCGGCATTCGGCACGGGGGCGCGTTTGCGGTCCTTGCGCTGGGTCGCCCGCGAGCTGCGGACACCCGCCAGCTCGCGCTTGAGGCGGTCGATCTGGCCGCGGATTTTCCGCCGGTCCTGTTCGAGCTGGCTCTCGCCCTCTCCCTTGGCACCGATCCCGCCGCCCTGTTTGCCGAGGTGGCCCCAGGCGCGGGTGAGGCGGGGCAGCGAATACGCCATGCGGGCCAGATCGACCTGGATCCGCGCCTCGCGGGTCCGCGCGCGCTCCCCAAAAATATCCAGGTTGTTCAGAAGATCGCCATGGAGATCGCTGAGGGCAGCGGAGTTGTCAGCACGAGTGCCGAAGGCCTTTCCGGCGCGGCGGACCAGTTACAACTGACTGTTTCGCGGTTTAAGGTGTAAGCAGCGCGAGTTCGGCCGCCGGAGCTTCCTGCAGCAGATCGAGGAAGGCCTGGGTGGCACGGTTGAACTTCTTGCGCCGGCGGTAGATGATTCCCAGTGGCCGCTCCAACCCCGGGGCGGCCAGGGGCACGGCTACGATGCGGCCCATCTCCAGTTCGGCCTGCAGCACGCGGGCCGGAACAATGCTGACTCCCGAACCCAGTGCCACAGCTTCTTTGATCATTTGCAGATTATCGAAGTGCAGGGTCTGATTCACGTTCACGTCGTTCTCTTTCAGGAACCGGTCGACTTCGCGCCGGATCGGCAACTCCTGGTCGAAGCCTATGAAATCAGAGCCGTTCAATTCGCTCGGACGCAACTCCCGAATTTTCGCCAGCGGGTTTCCGGGAGCCACTGCCAGAACCATCTCTTCACGGCGCCATGCTATCACCGCGATCTCTTTGGTGGGTTCCGGGTAGCTCACAAGGCCAAGATCGGCGTGATCCTCTTCAACCGCGGCATAAACCTTTTCCGGCCGGAGGTATTCTACCCGCAACTGCGCTTCCGGATAGCGAGATTGATACTCAGCTTCCAGGCTGCTCATCTCAGATAAACCGACGGAATAGATGGAGGCCACTCTGGCCACACCTTCCACATGCGGCTTCATCTGGCTGATGGTGATTTCAAACTCCTCTTTCTTGCGCAGGACCTCCTTGCACAATTCGAGGTAGAGTTTGCCAGCTGCCGTTAACGTCAGGGGGCGAGTACTACGGTCCAGGAAGGAGACGTCATAGGTCCTTTCCAGTTCTTGGATATGCTGGCTGGCCGCGGACTGGCTCATGCCATTGAGCTGGGCCCCGCGGCTGATGCTGCGGGTCTGGCTAACGTCTTTGAAAAGCTTGAGATGATCAAAGCTCACGAGGGTCATGATATCATAAGAGTGTCTTATGTCCAATAGAAGCAGAATCGAATTTACTAATTCTGTCACTATTAGCTGAGTCGATAATTATTACAGCTACATTTCATTTGACTAATGTTGTGGGTGTGCTATACTGACCCCTAATCCCCCGTGTAGGATGCGAATGATGGAACAAAACAACGCAACAGGTCTACCTCCAGCTCAAGGGCTCTATGATCCGCGCAATGAACATGACAATTGCGGCCTTGGCTTCGTAGTTAATATTAAAGGCCATGCCTCGCATGAGATCGTCTCCAAAGGCATTCAGATTCTCATCAATCTGACCCATCGTGGAGCGTGTGGCTGCGACCCGGACACTGGTGACGGCGCCGGTGTTCTCATCCAGATTCCGCACAAATTCTATGCGCGCGAATGCGCCAAGCTTGGCTTTACGCTACCGCCTGCCGGCGAGTACGGCATGGGCCTGGTGTTCCTGCCCGTGGAACATACTCAGCGCCTGATGGCGGAAGGTATTGTGGAACGCGTGGTGGAAGAGGAAGGCCTCTCCGTCATCGGCTGGCGCGATACTCCGGTTTATGCCGATGCCATCGGCCGCGTTGCCCGCGCATCACAGCCTTACATCGAACAGGTCTTCATCCGCCGCGGACCGGGCATGGACGAAGACGCGCTCGAACGCAAGCTGTACATCATTCGCAAGCGTGCCGAAGCAGAGATCCAGAAGAGCGAGATTCGCGACAAGCAGTTTTACTACATCCCTTCACTGAGCTGCCGCAAGGTGGTCTATAAAGGGCTGCTGCTGGCTCCGCAGATCGAAGAGTTCTATAGCGATCTCTCCGATCCTGACACAATGAGCGCGATGTGCCTGGTGCACCAGCGCTTCTCCACCAACACGTTTCCGACATGGCCGCTGGCGCACCCCTACCGCTTTGTCTGCCACAACGGCGAAATCAACACGGTGCGCGGCAACGCCAACTGGATGTATGCCCGCCAATCTGTGCTTTCCTCCGATGTTTGGGGGGAAGACATCAAGAAGCTGTTCCCAATCATCGAAGCAGGCGGCAGCGATTCCGCCATGCTCGATAACGCAGTGGAACTGCTGACCCTCTCCGGCCGCAGCCTGCCGCACGTGATGGCGATGCTGATGCCTGAAGCGTGGGATGGCGACGAGACGATGCATCCGGATAAAAAGGCGTTCTACGAATATCACGCCTCGATGATGGAGCCGTGGGACGGCCCCGCCGCGGTGGCATTCACCGACGGGAAGATCATTGGCGCAACGCTTGACCGCAACGGCCTCCGTCCGGCCCGCTACCTGGTCACGCATGACGATACGCTGATCATGGCGTCAGAAACCGGCGTGTTGCCAGTGAAGCCGGAAGACGTCAAGATGAAGGGCCGCCTGCAGCCCGGCCGCATGTTGCTGGTGGACACCACCGAAAAGCGCATCGTGCCTGACGCGGAGTTGAAAGAGCGCATGTACACGCGCAAACCCTATGCCGAGTGGCTGAAGGAGCGGCAGATCAATCTCGACATGCTGCCCGAGCCTCCGCGGGTTTACACCACCGATCACGCTACCATTCTGCAACGCCAGAGGGCCTTCGGCTACACCGATGAAGACTTGAAGATGTTGCTCGAACCCATGACAGTGAAGGGCGAAGAGCCCATCGGTTCAATGGGTGTGGACATTCCGCTGGCCTGTCTTTCCGACCAGCCGCAGCCGCTGTTCAACTACTTCAAGCAGCTTTTTGCGCAGGTCACCAATCCTGCGATCGATCCGATTCGCGAAGAGCTGGTGATGTCGCTCACCAGCTACATCGGCAACGAACGCAACATCCTCGACGAGACGCCGGAGCAGGCGCACCTGTTGAAGCTGCCGCAGCCGATTCTGACCAATCGCGATCTGGAAAAACTGCGCCGCGTTTCCTGGGGCGACTTCCTGGCCTGCACGCTGCCCATGATGTTCAACGTTCATGGCGGGGCAGGGGAACTGGAGCGTTCGATCGATAGCTTGTGCAAGCGCGCGAGCTGGGCGATCGATTCCGGCTACTCGCTGATCATTCTCTCCGACCGTGGCGCCGATAAAGATTCCGCGCCGATTCCGAGCCTGCTCGCATTGAGCGCAGTTCACAACCACCTCATCCGCGAAGGTACGCGCACACGAGTGGCGCTGATTATCGAATCCGGCGAACCACGCGAAGTGATGCATTACTGCCTGCTGATCGGCTACGGTGCAAGCGCGATCAATCCGTATTTGGCGATCGAGTCGCTCGAAAGCATGTCCGATCGCGGCATGCTCAAGGTACCTTTCCAGACTGCGTTGAAGCACTACAAGAAGGCCATCAACAAAGGCCTGCTCAAGGTGTTCTCGAAGATGGGCATTTCAACGCTGCAGAGCTACCGTGGTGCGCAGGTATTCGAAGCGATTGGCCTGGCAAAATCGCTCATTGACAAATACTTTACAGGCACGTCGTCGCGCATCGAGGGTGTGGGGCTTGAGGCCATCGCGCGCGAAGCGAAGATGAAGCACGACCTGGCGTTCCAGCCTATCACCGATTCCGATGCGGAATTGGAGCCGGGCGGCAACTATCAGTATCGTGTTCGCGGCGAATACCATCTGTTTAATCCGCAGACGATTTCGAAGCTACAGCATGCGGTACGGCAGGATAACTTCAGCACGTTCCAGGAATACTCGGCTCTGATAAACGATCAAAACAAGCAGCTGTGCACGATCCGCGGCTTGATGGCGTTCAAGAAGAGCACACCGATCCCGCTTGAAGAGGTGGAATCGGCGAAAGAGATCGTCAAACGCTTTGCCACCGGCGCCATGTCATTCGGCTCCATCAGCAAAGAGGCGCACGAAACGATCGCCATTGCGATGAACCGCATCGGCGGACGCAGCAACACTGGCGAGGGCGGGGAAGACGAAGAGCGCTTCACGCGCGACGCGAACGGCGACCTTCGGCGCAGTGCGATCAAGCAGGTGGCCTCGGGCCGGTTCGGTGTCACCACGAACTATCTGGTGAACGCCGACGAACTGCAGATCAAGATCGCCCAGGGCGCGAAGCCTGGTGAAGGCGGGCAGTTGCCCGGCCACAAAGTGGATGCCGTGATCGCCAGGGTTCGCCATGCCATTGAAGGCGTGGGCCTGATCTCGCCGCCGCCTCACCACGATATCTACTCCATCGAAGATCTGGCACAGCTGATCTACGATTTGAAGAACGTGAACCCGAAGGCTCGCATTTCCGTGAAACTGGTGGCCGAAGTCGGCGTCGGCACTGTTGCGGCTGGTGTCGCCAAGGCACACGCCGATCTGGTGCTGATCAGCGGAGACTCCGGCGGTACCGGTGCTTCACCGCTCACCTCAATCAAACATGCGGGCGCTCCGTGGGAACTGGGACTTGCTGAAACACAACAGGTGCTGGTGCTGAACGACCTGCGCAGCCGCATCCGCGTCCAGACCGACGGCAAACTGCAGACCGGCCGCGATGTCGCGATCGCTGCGCTGCTGGGCGCTGAGGAGTTCGGTTTCTCTACTGCTCCGCTGGTGACCATGGGCTGCATCATGATGCGCAAGTGCCATCTGAATACGTGCCCCGTGGGAATCGCAACGCAAGATCCGGCATTGCGCGCCAAGTTCAACGGCTCTCCGGAGAACGTGATCAATTTCTTCTTCTTCATCGCTGAAGAGCTGCGGGAGATCATGGCACAACTCGGCTTCCGCAAAGTGGACGACATGGTTGGCCGCGTCGACAAGCTGGAGATGCGTGCGGCGATTGATCACTGGAAGGCGCAGGGAATTGATCTTTCGAACGTGTTCCACAATCCGCCCGTACCTACCCGTGTGGGACGGCGCTGCACGATGGCTCAGGACCACGGCTTATCGGAAGCCCTCGACTTCAAGTTGATCGACATGGCTCGCGAGAGCATCGACGATCTGACTCCGGCCGAGTTCAAAATGCCGATCCGCAATATCCACCGTACGGTGGGGGCGATGCTTTCTGGCGAAATCGCTATGAAGCATGGTTCAAAGGGCCTACCCGACAACACCTTGAAGTTCCACTTCACGGGTTCGGCCGGCCAGAGCTTCGGGGCTTTCCTTTCAAAAGGCGTGACCATGACGCTCGAAGGCGACTCGAACGATTACGTCGGCAAGGGACTTTCCGGCGGTTTGATCGTGGTGTATCCGTCGCGCAATTCGACCTTCGTGCCGGAGGAGAACATCCTCATCGGAAACGTAGTGCTGTACGGCGCGACGACTGGTGAAGCGTACTTCAACGGCGTGGCCGGCGAACGGTTTGCGGTCCGCAATTCCGGAGCGACCACGGTGGTGGAAGGCGTGGGCGACCACGGCTGCGAGTACATGACCAACGGCCTGGTAGTGGTGCTTGGCAAGACCGGGCGCAACTTTGCGGCGGGCATGAGCGGCGGTCTCGCTTATGTCATCGATGAGACCGGCGACTTTGCCTCCAACCTGTGCAACAAGACAGGCGTGGATCTGGAACCGGTGGAAGATCCGCAGGATATGCAGGCATTGAAGGTGCTGATTGAACGGCACCAGAAGTTGACCAGCAGTCCGCGGGCGCAGTACATTCTCGACAACTGGGGCGCAATGTTGCCGAAGTTCCTGAAAGTTTTCCCGCACGAATACAAGCGCGTGCTGGGTGTTCCGCGCGTTGCGGAAAAGGCAAAAGTAATTCCTGGCAGCCAGGATGCTGGTAAGGTGGTGGCGCATGGGTAAAGTTACCGGATTCATGGAGTACACGCGGGAGCAGCCTCTGCGGCGCGACCCGAAAGAACGCGTCAAAGACTGGTTTGAGATCTACCAGCCTTACGAATACAAGAGCGTGCAAATGCAGGGCGCGCGTTGCATGGATTGCGGCGTGCCGTTCTGCCATACCGGTTGCCCGTTGACCAATGTTATTCCCGACTGGAATGACCTGGTCTACAAAGACCGCTGGTTGGATGCGATCCGCATGCTGCATTCCACCAACAACTTTCCGGAGTTCACCGGCCGCATCTGTCCGGCGCCTTGCGAATCTGCCTGCGTGTTGGGCATCAATGAGCCGCCGGTGTCCATTAAGTTGATCGAGCGGAACATTATCGATCATGCGTGGGAACGTGGTTGGATCAGGCCTGAACCGCCTGCCATCCGTACCGGCAAGCGGGTTGCTGTGGTCGGTAGCGGTCCTGCTGGCATGGCTGCCGCGCAGCAGTTGAATCGCGCGGGCCACTGGGTGACTGTGTTCGAAAAGGCCGATCGCATTGGTGGTCTTCTGCGATACGGGATTCCGAACTTCAAGATGGAGAAGCATCTGATCGATCGGCGTATCCAGCAGATGGAGGCCGAAGGCATCTTGTTCACGGTCAACGCACATGTGGGTGGCAACGTGTCTGTTGAATCGCTACAAAACGATTTCGACGCCATTATGTTGTGCGGCGGCTCGGAAGCTCCGCGCAATTTGAACGTCCCTGGCCGCGAGTTGAAGGGCATTCACTTCGCGATGGAGTTCTTGCCTCAGGCCAACAAGCGCTGCGAAGGCGACACGATTGACGAAGCTGTGGCTATCATGGCTACCGGCAAGAACGTGGTGATCATCGGTGGCGGCGATACGGGCGCGGATTGCCTGGGTACGTCGCACCGTCATGGTGCGAAGGGCGTGCATCAGTTCGAACTATTGCCCAAGCCTCCGAATGAACGTGCAGGTTCCACGCCGTGGCCGTTGTGGCCGCTGCAACTGCGCACGGAGACGTCGCACGAAGAGGGTGGCATCCGCGAGTGGTCCGTGGCTACCACGAGCTTCGAAGGCGACGAAAACGGGAACGTGAAAAAGCTGCATGCGATCCGCGTTGGCCCCGCGCCGAAGTTCGAGCCGATCCCCGGCACCGAATTCACGCTCGATGCCGAGCTGGTGTTGCTGGCGATGGGCTTCCTGGGTCCGGTTAAGGGTGGCATGATCGAACAGCTTGGCGTTGCGCTCGATAATCGCGGCAACGTTGTGGCAGATGCGGATTACATGTCGTCTGTTCCGGGCGTATTTGCCGCGGGCGATATGCGCCGCGGCCAGTCGCTGGTTGTGTGGGCGATCGCGGAAGGCCGCAAGGCCGCACGCGGCGTCGACAAGTACTTGATGGGCTCCACTAAACTCCCCTAATGGTTATTCCGCTGCTGGCGGAGTTGGTGCGAATCAACTCCGTGAATCCGTCGCTTGCACCGGGTTCTCCCGGTGAAGCGGCGGTAGCGCGGTTCATCGCAGGATCCTTACAACATCCCAATATTTCCATTCAACTGCTCGAGCCAATGGCTGGACGTCTATCTGTAGTTGCGACAGTGAAAGGAACCGGTGGCGGCCGCAGTTTGATGTTTAACGGTCACATCGATACGGTGGCAGTGGAGGGCATGGCCGAGCCTTTTTCCGGAGCAGTGCGCGAAGGCAGGTTGTACGGGCGCGGTTCCTTCGATATGAAGGGCTCGATCGCAGCGGGCATGGCTGCCCTGCTGGCTCTGGCCGAGGCTCCACCGCGTGGCGACGTCGTCTTTGCGGCGGTGGCGGACGAGGAGTATGGCAGCCTGGGGACCATGGAACTGCTGCGGCATGTGCGCACCAATGCCGCAATTGTCACCGAACCGACGGCGCTCGATGTCTGTCTGGCGCACAAAGGCTATCTGTGGATCGAAGTAGAGACGCAGGGAGTGGCCGCGCATGGCAGCCGGTTCGAACTTGGCGTCGATGCTAATATGCGGATGGGCCGCTTCCTGGCGAAGCTTGATCTGCTGGAGCAGGAGTTGCGTGCACGCAGACCACATCCACTGCTGGGGCCTCCTTCGCTGCATGCGGCGATGCTGAATGGCGGCAGCGGACTCAGTACGTATTCGGCTTCGTGCAAACTGCAGATCGAGCGCCGGACGATTCCAGGGGAGACCGAGGAATCGGTAATGCGTGAGTTGATGGAATTGGTGGATGATTCCATGGGTGCGACGATCAAATCTTACTTTGTTCGCGAGCCGTTTGAGGTTTCTCCCGACGCTGCGATTGTGCAAGCGGCCGTGAGAGCCACTCGGGCCGAGCGCGGCTGCGAGCCGGCCTTCATTGGCGACACGCCGTGGATGGATGCGGCGCTGCTGCAAGCCGCGGGCCTTGAGACCGTGGTGCTTGGTCCGCGCGGCGCCGGTGCACACGCGGACGAAGAGTGGGTCGATGTGAAATCTGTGGAACAACTGGCCCGGATTCTCGAAGCGATCGCCCGTGATCATTAATCTGTAACGGCAATCTTGTACAATGTGACATGCTCAAAATCCTGGGACTGTTGTTCTGTGTTGCCACATATGGTCAGGAGGTAACAGGTACAATCGGCGGCCGCGTGCTAGACGCAAACGGCGCCGCAATCGTCAACGCGGAAGTCGCGATCACGCACATCGAAACCGGAGCGGTGCGCAAAGCGCGTACCGATGGTGGCGGAACTTACCTCATCCCGTCAATGCGGATTGGCGAATACTCGCTGAGTGCCGTTCACCCAGGGTTCAAGAAGGCCGTTCGTAACGGCGTTGAATTGCACATTAGCGATCACCTCGATATCGACCTGCAACTGCAGGTTGGCGAGATGACGCAGGAGGTGACTGTTTCGGCGTCGGTGTCGCAAGTGGAAACCGAGACCTCGGAACAGGGCGGACTCATCAACGGCGACCAGGTTCGGGAGCTGCAGTTGAACGGGCGCTCGTTCATGACGCTGCTGGAATTGCTGCCGGGCGTGGCCAGTGACATGTCTGACCGCACCGATCCGAATAGCACTCCATCGGTTTCGATTAACGGCGCGCGCAGTTCCTCCTCGAACTTCACCATCGATGGCGGCAGCAACGCAGACGTGATTGTAGGAAGTGGCTCGCTCAACACGTTTACTTCGGTTGAAACCATTGCCGAGTTCAAAGTGGCGACGTCTGCCTTCGCGGCGGAATACGGCCGCGGCGGCTTCTCGCAGGTGAACGTTGTGACGCGCGGAGGCAGCAAGCAGTTCCACGGTTCCGTGTTTGAGTTCGTCCGCAATGATGCTTTCGATGCGCACGACTTCATTACGCACCAGGTGCTGCCTTTGAAGCTGAACAACTTCGGGTACACCTTGAGCGGGCCGGTGATTCTGCCGCAGTACAACAAGAACCGCAATAAGACATTCTTTTTCTGGACGCAGGAGTTCAATCTTCTTTCCACGCGCGGGGACGCGGTGAACACGACGGTGCCAAGCCTGGCCAATAAAGCTGGCAACTTCGCGGGCAAGACCATTGTCGATCCGGACAATAAGAATCTGGCCTTTCCGGGTTCGATCATTCCTGCTTCGCGTTTCGATCCGAATGCGGTGAAATTGCTCAACGTGTTTCCCGATCCGAACTACCCCGGTTCGGCGGCTCTCAACTACACGTCGGCGCAGGCCAGTCACCAGAACTGGCGCGAGGAGATGATCCGCATCGATCATCAGTTTTCGCCCGGCACGAAGCTGTACGGCCGCTACGTCCAGGACAGTATCTCACTCTATAATCCTTACGGCGGCACTGCTACATCGTCTATCACCACGCGCTTTCCTGGAATCTCGGCGACCAATATGGACCGGCCCGGAACGAACCTGGTACTCAACATGACCAACGTTTTCAGCCAGAGCCTGCTGAATGAGATGAGTGCGACCTACGCGGGCCGCAGGACGTGGGAGACCCCAGCGAGCGACTTCGCGAATCGGGACAAACTGGGCGTCAAAATTCCGGAACTGTTTCCGGAAAACGACGGCAACGTGATCCCGATCATCACGCTTGGTTCGCCGTATGCAACGATGTCAGTGGCGCGCGTGTACCTGAAGAAACTTTTCAACCTTGAGTTCTCCGACAATTTGACCTGGATCAAGGGCAAGCATACGTTAAAGTTTGGCGGCATCTATTCCTACGGCGGCAATCGTGAGAATCCCAACGGACCCGCGACCAACGGGAACTTCACCTTCACTACCGCCTTTTCGCGCGATCCAGTGGCGAACATGTTACTGGGCTATGCGACCACCTACTCGGAGACGGAGCATTTCGTGGTCGCCCATACTCGTTTCGCCATGGCGGAGATGTTTGCGCAGGACGACTGGCGCGTCAACTCCCGATTGACACTGAACTACGGCATCCGCCATTCGATGTACTTTAATCCGTATGACACGTCGAACATCCTGGCCAACTTCATCCCTGCAATGTACAATCCGAAGACCGCGCCTCAGATTAATCCGTCGAATGGGCAGCGTGTTCCCAATACGGGTGATCCGCTGGATGGCATGGCACTGGCCGGCGTGAATTCTCCCTATGGCCAGCGCGTCACTAACAACAACTACAACCTGTTCGGGCCGCGCTTCGGTTTCGCGTGGGACATCTTTGGCGACCGCAAGACCAGTCTGCGCGGCGGCTATGGCATTTACTATACGCGTCCGCTGATTGGAACGTTCATCAACAGCGGCTTCGACAATCTGCCGTTTGCACGCACCGTGACGATCAACAATCCTCGCTTCAGCGACCCGACGGGCGGCGCGACGGCTCCGGAAGGTACGCCGGCGGTGACGGCGCTCGGCAATCCGATGAAGGCGCCGACGAATCAATCGTGGAGTATCGGCATCGATCGCGATCTTTTCAAGCGAGCCATGCTGCGGGTCAGCTATGTTGGGGCAGCGGGAACGCATCTGTTCCGGCCGACCAACCTGAACGATCCGCCTCCCGGACTGGCTGCGCAAAAGGGCGTCAACGTCAACGCGGTGAGGCCGTATCTAGGCTATGGCGCAATCACGGTCCGCGAGAGCACCGGGCAGAGCAACTATCACTCGCTGCAGGTCAGCCTGAACAAGCGCATGACGAAGAATTTCCAGGCGGGCATGGCTTATACGTGGGCCAAGAGTATCGACAATGGCTCCAGCGAACGCGGCGGCTCTGATATTCCGCCCGACACGCGTAATGACCGGCTGGAGCGGGCGGTATCCGATTTCGACCGGACGCATGTGCTCACAGCGAACTACATCTACATGCTGCCGAAGCCGATGGACAAGAGCAGCCTGCTGGCGCCTGTGTTGAACGGGTGGCAGATTTCAGGGATCACGCGCATGTATTCAGGCAAGCCGTTCGACATCCAGATCTCGTCGGATGTCGCAGGCATCGGTGCGACGCAGAATCAGCGGCCGAATGTGATCAACCCGAATACGGATGGTCCGCATACCGCGGATCAGTGGTTCAACATCCTGGCCTTTGGCCGCCCGACCAGTTACACCTTTGGCAACATGGGCCGCAACAGCCTGCGTGGTCCGGGAGTCCAACGCTGGGACATTTCGTTGTTCAAGAATTTCGCACTGAATGAGCGCGGACGGGTGGTGCAGTTCCGCGCCGAGGTGTTCAATGCGTTGAATCATCCGTCGTTCACCACGATTGCTACGGCACTGACTACGACTACGACCGGCGTGACTCCTACGGCCAATGGATTCGGAGCCGTGACGGCCACGCGGGATGCCCGTGAAATGCAGTTTGCTGTTAAGCTGACATTCTAATGCGCACACTTCTTCTGCTGTCTATCGCCGTTGCGAGTAGCCCGGCGCAACAGGCGGATCTGCTGCTCTACAACGGCAAGATCATTACGGGCTGGGCTTCGAAGCCGGTGGTGAGCAGCGTTGCGATCCGGGCGGGGAAGTTCGTTGCCGTGGGCGAAGAGGTCCCGGCTGTGCAACGGATCGATCTGAAAGGCCGCACGGTGCTTCCGGGGTTGATCGATTCGCACACGCACCCGATCAGCTCCGCGTTGAGTGAGAAGGACAATCCGATTCCGGTGATGAACTCCATCGCCGACGTGCAGGCCTATATTCGCGAGCAGACCAAACGCCTGCCGCCGGATAAGCTGATCATCGCGCTGAAGGTCTATTCGACGCGGCTCAAGGAGCGGCGGTATCCCACTCGGTGGGAGTTGGACAAGGCCGCGCCGGACCGGCCGGCGATGACTGACAACAGTTATGCGTCGGTACTGAATTCGGCGCTGCTTAAGAAGTTGAACATCACCCGCGATACTCCTCAGCCGGCGAACGGCAAGATCATCAAGGACAAGAACGGTGAGCCGACAGGGTTGATTCTGGGCGCGACGCACATACTGGGTCCACTGCGGGCTTCAGCGAAGGCAACACCCGCCGACATGAAGTGGGCGCTGAAAGCCATGCAGGAGCACTATAATGCCGTGGGCATTACAAGCACCATCGATCGCGGGCAGACGTCCGAGGGCTTTCGCGTCTATCAGGATATGCACCGGCGCGGAGAGTTGACTGTGCGCAGCTACGTGACGCAGTTGATAACGGCGCAGGGTACGGTGAAGGACGTTAGGCAGGAGATCGAGCGGCTGCCCTTCGTCACTGGCTTCGGCGACGATATGCTGCGGGTGGGGTCGTTGAAGGTGGTGCTCGATGGCGGCATCCTGATCGGTACGGCGCTGCTGCGTGAACCGTACGGCGAGAACACCGGGATTTATGGTTACAAGGATCCGGACTACATCGGCGTTCAGGCTGTGCCGCGCGAGAATCTGTTCGAGATGGCGCGGGTGGCCAATGAACTCGGCTGGCAGATGACGGCGCACACGGCCGGCGGCGGGGCGACGGATCTTCTGATCGATGCGTACGAAATCGCCAATCGGGATAAGCCGATCAAGGACCGGCGGTTCACGGTTACACACGGCAATTTCCCCGATGCGCGGGCGATTGAACGGTCGCGGCAATTGGGGATCGTGTATGATTGCCAGCCGGCGTGGCATCATTACGACGGGCAAGCGATCGCACCGGCGTTCGGGCCTCGGCGCATGAAGGATTTCATTCCGCTGCGGTCATTGTTCGATGCGGGTATCGTTGTGGCCGGAGGCTCAGATCACATGATCCGCTTCGATTCGCGAAATGCGATCAATCCGTATAATCCGTTCTTTGGGATGTGGATGGCGGTGACACGCAAGACTTCGGACGGTGGAGTGCTCGGTCCGGAGCAGGCGATCAGCCGGGCCGAGGCTCTGAAGATGTGGACTTGGAACGGGGCGTATCTTTCGTTTGAAGAGACGTTGAAGGGTTCCATCGAGCCCGGCAAGCTGGCGGATTTGGTTGTGGTAACGAAGGACATTCTGGAATGCCCGGTGGATGAGATCAAGGACACCGAAGCGCTGGTGACCATGGTCGGAGGGAAGACAGTCTACGGCAAGTTTTGATGCACGTGGCGGCGCAGGTATTCGCGGTAATAGTAATAGGTGACGAAGGCCAGCGGCAGCACTGGCAACGGCATGCGCCAATCGATGGCCAGGGGATCGACGCTAAGGATGACGGCGATCGCGGCGCCCAGCAGGTGATAGCCGAAGGCCCAGAGCAGCCACTTATCCCAGGTTTCGGTAAAGCAAGATCCTTTTACGAGGGTGTCCCAGCCGGTCAACAACGTTGTGTCGATGACGTAGTAGATTCCCGACGAAATGGCGAGCCCCAGGGGCATTAATGTCTTATAGCTGGAACTGGCCAGAAAATAGGATGGGTAATGGGCGATGGAGATCGTGATTACAATCGAAGCGATGCTGAACAGAACGGGTAACGCTTTGGGGCGCGAACCGGTGCGAATACAGCATTGGACAAGTGTTGATAGAACTCCGATCCCGATGATTTCGCTATAGCTGCAGAAGGAAATCGCTAGCAGGACATAAAGAGACGCCAAGGAGTATGTTGCGGCCAGGCCTGGGATCCTGATCCGCATCAGAGCAGCGAGTGATGCGGCGACGATGTATGCCAGATGCCTCGGCAGGCCGGTGCATTTCCAGTTCGCGCAGGCGTATGCAACGAGCGCGAAACCGATCGCAAGGATCACCGCGATGTAGAGTTTCGCGCGGAAGCTCAAGCGTATGCTCTTTCCATTATGAATTGGCCAGTCATTTGATCGAACTGACAATGCACGTGGCGTGCCAGTTATAAAGTCCTAGGAATTAAAGGGTTTGGCTCGTTTGATTGTTGCGAAAGAAGGACAAATGTTCCGTTTATGGTGAAATTATGTCCCCTTACCGGAGGGTTTCGGATTCGGAACTCCTGATGCTAGGATGAAGACGATGCGACTCGCACATGTTTGGCTCGTTGGGGTTGGCGCCTGCGCTTTTGCTTACACCCCGCCTCGTGACACGGCTGGTCCGGCAACACTTCGACTTGAGGGGCCGGCCTCAGTCAGTGAACCTGGCAAGCCATTCGTGGTCACGGCGATCCTTGAGAGCAGTGCGGCGGTGAGCGGCACACTTCAATTGGTTGGCGATCCGGAGGGGTTGGCGCCCACGGTGCCTGACAGCGTCCGGTTTTCCGTTTCGCCGGGCGTGCCGTTCCGGCGCGAGTACGAGATCCGTTCAGCTCCCGGCGCTTACCGCGCGCACTATGCGCTGCATGGCTACGCCAGCTTTGACTTCAAGGGGCAGCATCTGACGGCGCATCCTGTGCTGGTGGTGGAGACGAAATTCCCGGCGGGCCAGCGCGTGGTAAGAGTTGTCGACTGGGTGCCGGTTACGGTCAGCCGCGATTCCGGCATTGCGTTAGGGCATCTGGCGGCAAACCGGTTTGTGGTGCAGGTGTTCGGTAAGTCCGCCACTGTGATGTCAACCGGCTGGCAGGGGAGCGCCGATGGCAACCGGGCTTCTCTGCAGCTTGGCCAACGCGTCGACCGCGGCGGCAGCAGGGAGTGTCTCTCGATTCATCCACCGTGGAATGAGGGGCAGGTGGGCACGGCACTCGTGGAGTTTCCGGTGAGTCTGCCGGCGGCGCAGAAACTGCGGCTGACGTTTGCCAATGCGGTGCGCGATGGCGCGGGCGATGGCGTTACGTTTCGGGTGCGAGTGGCAGCCGGGAATGCACCGGAGGGGGCCTTCGGCGAGGTCGCGTTCGAGCGGCATTCGGATTCCAAGGTCTGGCTGAATGGCGAAGCGGACCTGAGTAAGTGGGCCGGGCGGACCGTTCGCGTGCAACTGGAATCGCATCCGGGTCCGAAGAACAATACTGCTTTCGATCAATCGTATTGGGCCGAGCCGGTGCTGATTGCCGGGCAGGAGCCCGCGGCTGCTGTTTTGGGCGATGCGCGCAAGCTGGGGACGGCGGGACAGATCCGGTTGGGCCGGCGCGGTGTGCTGGATGGACAGGTTTCTCTGGGCAAACTCGAGTTCGACGGCTTCGCGGTGCGGGTCGCTGGAGATGCGTTAGAGGACCGGCGATCGGTGAGCGGCTTTGTGGAATGGAAGGACGAGTCGGCCAAGGGACGGGTTCGTATCCGGCATCGATTTCATCGCTTCGATGTTCTCGCGGAACTGTGGGGCGAGGGTTCAAGCGTGCGCGCGCATTTCTGGCTGGAGAATGCTCCCAAGCCCGAGCCGTGGAATGTGACGTACCTGGAGGACATCAGCCTGGGTAAGTGGAGTGCGAAAGCGCAGCGGCTCTATCAGGGTGTGGGGAATGTGATGGACCATCCGGCGGCGTTCCGGTTGGGCTTCGACGGGCACCGTCTGGCCACTTCTTTCATCGGCGCGGAGTTTGAAAACGGGGCTTCCGTGGTTCAGGCGGTGGACCTGCCGCCGACCGATATGGAGTTCGATCCTGCGCGCGATATCTGGAGCCTGCACGGCGCGCACGAGACCACGTTCACGATTATTCCCGCGCAGAATGTTTGGGCCGGGGTAAGCGCCTGGCGGTCAATGCGCGGGCTGACTCCCACGGCAAGCGCGAGGAAACTGGCGGGCCGGTTTGTTTTCGATCTGTGGGGCGGCAAGTTCGCCGAGAGCTCGGCGCAATTGAAACGAGCGGCGGCGTATGGCTTGACCGACTCCGTGGTGGTGTGGCACAACTGGCAGCGATGGGGCTACGATGTCCGGCTGCCGGATATCTTCCCTCCCAATCCGCAGCGTGGCTCGGAGGCGGAACTGGTGGAGCTTTCGCGAACCGCGCGCAATGCGGGCATGCTGTTTGCTTGGCACGTTA
>Ga0118677_10008572_pt1 | contig 16337 bp, 8 predicted proteins | sample AliMusrvi5mmetaG_FD_86154 | JGI IMG/M metagenome (GOLD analysis project Ga0118677, IMG submission 86154) | reverse complement strand
CTCCTCTGCGATCGCACGTTTGGCCCGGAGGCTTGCACTGGGAGTGGATTTCCGTGACAGCGGATGCAACCTGCGGGTCTTCAAGCGGTCCGTGCTCAAGCTGTTGCCGGCGTTCGACGGCCTGCACCGCTTCATCCCGATTCTTGCTCATGGCAAGGGAGCCATCGTGAAGGAAATGCCGGTCATGCACCATGCGCGAACCGCGGGCCTTTCCAAATATGGCATCCGCAATCGCCTCGGCCGGGGCATCGCCGGTCTAGCGCTGGTGCGCAAATGCCTGATTCATTATGTGCGGGTGGCTATCAACGCGAATGGGGACTTGACCTGGTATCTGCATGGCACTGGCGTGTCGGCATTCGGCAATCCGCGCGACCTGGGGCGGTTGTCCCACGGCGTTCCGGCGTTGATCACGGCGCTGGCGGAGTATGTCAAAACCACCAATGATCTCAGCATTCTTTCCGAGCCGGCCGGTGATGGACAGACCGTCTGGGAAAAAGTCCGCAACTACCTGCGGCAGGTGTTCCCCCATCGCGATCTGGATGGCGACGGGCTGGTGGAATGGCGGCAACTCTGGGAAGGCGGCGCGGATGACAAGGTCGGTCCCTTCTTCAGCTCGGCGGATATCGGGCAATGGGTGAAGGCCATCGAGACGATGAGCCCCGAGGATTTCCAGAAGTTCCAAGAGTCTCATGTGCGTCCCGTGGTCAATCTTTACGAGCAGCACTTCTTTCTCTACGCCCTTGATGCCCTCGTATGGCTCGCGGATAAAAACAACGATCCCGAGACGGCGAAGCTGGCCAGAAGCCACATGGAGAAAATCGTCTCCGTGCTGCATTCCCGGCATTGGGACGAGAAAGATGGCTTTTACTATGATTGGGATGTGAATGCCGGGGCCCTCTCAAAAATCAAGAATCAGGATGCATTCTATATCCTTCGGTTCCTGCCTGACCGGGATCGCGCAACAAAAATGGTCCGCTACCTCGACGATCCGAATGCGTTCGGCCTGAAATACCTTCCGACGCTGGCCCGCAACGAGCCCGGTTTCAAGGCCGATGGCTACTGGTGCGGCGGCTACTGGCCGCGCGAGGCGGCCTCAATGGCCTGGGGTCTTGCCGCCATCGGCGAAAAGAAACGCGCCGAGGAAATGTTAGTCAAGGCCCTTTGCTCCGCAGATGGAAAAATCGTGCTGGAAAATGTGAACCCCATCACTGGCAAACCCTCCACGCCCATCGTGATGATGGCCTATGGCTCGCTTCTGAATGTGGCTTTGCATGAAATCCACTCTGCTAAAGAAGTGGAATGTCATTTGAACCCCGAACGATGAAACCAAGCAAATCACTTTGAAAAGAAAGAAACATTTTATGAAACCAAAACTCGCATTGATTCCCGCCCTGTTGCTTCTGCCGATCGCGGCAGCTCACGCAGCCGAGTCGTCCGCCGATTCAAACAGCCCAGCTCAATCCTCCGCTCCCGACAACGCGAAGAATATCGTTTCCCGCTACGAGGGAGTATGGACAGCTCCGCCAAGAAGGGTGCCATCCAATGCAGTTTCTGATGGACCACTGCTTGGCAATGGAGACATCGGTGTGCTTGTGGGTGGCGCACCGGATAGGCAGCAGTTCTGGATATCCAAGTGCGATTTCTGGAGACCAAAGCCGTATTTTCCTTGGTTTACCCCAGCCTTGATAGGCACTCTCGATGTCGAAATCCCAGCCATGAGAGGCGCCGCCTACAAAACGGTGCAGGACATTGCCAAGGCCGAGATGCGGCAAACCTTCACTCAACCCGATTCCACGGTGGAAATGCGTTCCTGGACACCGGTAACTGGCCATGAACTCATCGTGGAAATTTCCTGCACCGGTAAGCCCGTGGAGATCAAGGCCAGCCCGTGGACATATTTCGGCAACGGGGCGACGGTGGAAACCGGGCAGGAGGGCGATGTGACATGGCTCACCCGTTCCTTCACCGGCCCGGGATACGACTGGGACAGCCAGGCCACGGTGGCTGTGAGCATGGAGGGAAGCGCTGCAGGAACGCTGCCTGCGCCGGTGCGCACTAACCCTCAAGTGCCTGCGGAGAAATTGCCCATTCTCCTCGGCGGACGCCTTTTGACTGATGCAAAAAATCAGGGGTGGTTCAAAACTTTCGAAGGGCAGATTCATGCGCTCGATATTTTCGACCGTCCTCTCACCGAAGAAGAAATCGCCAAAATGCAAAAGGGTGAAGCCATCGAAGCAAAGCCGGTGTTTTCAACCCGCGAAAGCAGCCCAAATGGCATGGAACTGACCAAAGACAAGATTGAAGGCATTTCTGCCGGAGACATCGCGCTGGCACCAAACTCTTTCTCTATGGTGGTGGATCTTACGCCATCCGCTCCCAATGGGCGGATTTTACAGATTGGAGAGCCAGGCAAAGGTTTGGTGATTTTACAAAATCAACGGTGTTCCGGATATCAACTGCAAGCAAGAGCGGGCGGGCGCTCGGTCAGGTCTTTGGAACTTATTGCGCCCAAACAAAGAATCTTAGCTGTCATCACCTCCGACGCGGAAACCACCCTGCTCCGGATCAAGGGCAAAGCCGCTGGACTAAGAAAAATCTTCGGCACACCCAGAACCCTTACCCTCCAACCCGGCAAGCCTGTGCGCCTCGTGGCCGCAGTCCGCACCAATCAAGAAGAGCCCGGTTTCCAAGCCTCCGCGATCAAAATGGCCAAACCCCTTGACGATGGCACCTTTGCCAAGCTTCAAGAGGAACATCAAAAGTGGTGGGGAAATTTCTGGAACGAGTCCTCGATTCAGATCAGCGATCCCGTGCTCGAAGGCTACTACTACGGTTCCTTCTACATCATGGCTTCGTGCAGCCGGAACAAGGACTTTGCCCCGCCGCTCTTCGGCAACTGGGCTTCGGGCGATGTTCCCGCGATGGGGGGCGACTTCCATATGAACTACAACCACCAGGGACCGTGGTGGGGATGTTACGCGGCCAACCACATTAGCATAACCGAGCCCTACGACGCGCCCGTGCTGCAATTCACGGAGCGTGGCAAATTAATGGCCGAGAAATTTCTGGGCCGAAAAGGCGTTTATTATTGTGTGGGCATTGGCCCAAAGGGTTCCTGTGCCTGCTGGAATAATTGCCACGACGGTTGGAATAACGACAAGCCGGAGAACCATTTCTTCGCCGGACAAAAGTGCAATGCCCTCTTCGGGGGGATCAACATGGCCATGCGCTGGAACGCCACGCTCGACCCGGACTATGCCCGAAAAGTTTATCCCTACCTCCGTGAGTTGGCCAATTTCTGGGAGAGTGACCTTGTTTGGGAAAACACCCCCTATGAAGTGGATCGCAACAACCTGCATGAACTGAAAGCAGAGCCCAAACGCGAAGGCATGATTCACAAGGAGGGTCGCTACAGCATCGTGCGTGACAACATCCACGAGGGAAGTAACGCCCCGAATGGCGAAAAAAACAACCCCATGAGCCTCGGGTTGCTCCGTTCCTGCCTGAAAGCGACTCTCGATATGAGCCAAGAACTGGGAGTGGATGCCGACAAGCGTGAGAAATGGCAGCACATCCTCTACAACCTGAGCGGCTACACCGTCTTTGAGCGCAATGGAAAAAAGGTCTTCCGCTACTCGGAGGAGGGGCGGGAATTCGCCAAAATCAATGGTGTCGGTCTACAGCATGTCTACCCGGCTGATGCGGTGGGCTTGGAAAGCAGCCCCGAGATGCTCGAAATCACCCGTAACACGGTCGATCAGCATCCGCAATGTTGGAAATGCGTCAACCACACCATGAGTTTCTATCCCGGAATAGCCCGCGTCGGGTATGATCCCAACGCGATCCTCAAAGGTTTGCATACTTTGATAGATGAGTTCGGTTATCGCAACTTTGTCATCGACCGCTGGGGCGGCGGTATTGAAACCTGCAGCACGGTGACGGCCACGATCGACGAGATGCTCCTCCAGAGCCACCAGGGTGTAATCCGTGTCTTCGCCAACTGGCCAAAGGACAAGGATGCCTCGTTCGATAAACTCCGCGCCTACGGTGCCTTCCTCGTCTCCGCCGAGCTACAATCCGGGAACATTCAGGATGTCCGCATCGTCAGCGAGCGTGGCCAGCCCTGCGCCCTGCGCAATCCGTGGCCGGGGAAGAAGGTCCTGTTGGCCCGCGATGGAAAAGCGGCAGAATCAATTGCTGGCGATCTCGTGAAATTTAACACCCGTGCCGGTGAGGCGTTGGTTTTGAAGCCGGAATAAGCGGACAAAGACGGCTAAATGACCCGGAACAAACCCATACGGAAAACAAATCCATGAAACGCTTGCTCCCCATTACAATTCTCATGGCGAGTTCGCTCGCTCTCCTTGCCCAGACCAATCAGCCCGTGCAACCCCCGGGACCCGAACAAAGCCGATCAGTCGGCCGGATCGCGGTTTCCGAGCGTCCGCCGTTGCCGGCGGTGACTGGCGGGGATGCCGATGGTTGGGTTGGCGGAGAGGTTCCTCCCTTCGCGCCGCCCTCAGCGCCGTTTGTCGATGTGCAGATGCGCGACCCAAGCATCTGCCGTGGCCCCGATAACTCCTACTACCTCATTGGCACCACCGGGCCAAACATGTGGCGTGAGAACAAGGGGATCGAGATGTGGAAATCGCCCGACCTGAAGAAGTGGGAATACGTCGGCTACGTTTGGACCTTTAAGAAGGATGCCAAGGCCGACTGGCAGAAAGGGAAGCCCAATCCCGATGGCACGCGCACGCCGAAGCCGCTCTGGGCTCCGGAACTTCATTACATCAAGGGCCAATGGTATATCGCCGCCTGCGTCGAACACCTCGGCACCTTGGTCTTGAAAAGCGCCACCGGACGCCCCGAGGGCCCTTACACCGATATCAAACCCGACGGGCACATCGTTCCGCCGGGGCCTCATGACGCATCGCTCTTCGAGGATGATGACGGACAGGTCTATTTTCTCTGCTTCCCTAACCAGATTGCCAAAATGAAGCTCGACATGAGCGATTTGGCCGAACCGCTCCGATCTATTACCCTTGCGCCAGGCACAAAACGCTATTGCTGCGAGGGGCCCTACATGGCGAAACTCAACGGGCGGTATTACCTCTTTACCGCCCAAGGTGCGAACCACTCCAACGATGGCGGGCTGGCAGGCCTTGGCGTGAAATCATCCTACGATGTCTGGGTCATGTCCGCGCCGACACCCTACGGGCCGTTCGAGAAGCGTCACCTGGCCTTCCCGCGCGCTGGGCACATCGTGGTGTTCCAAGACCATACTGGCCGGTGGTGGTCCACTTGGGGAACCAACATCAAAAGCAGTGCTGGGGGCCTGCCTTTCTTTGAAAAGCCGGCGATCATCCCGTTCGAGATGGACAGCGAAGGGAAACTGCGGCAAGCACCGCCCCTGGACGACAAGCCGAAAAGCACATGAAACATGCTCTTACACTTCTCATCCGTAACCAACCCATGAAACACACCCTCACACTTCTTGCCCTCTTGCTAACCGCAACGGCAGCCCAGGCCACCGAAACGAAACTCCCGAAGCCGACTGCGGAACTCTTTCCGCTGGCCGATGTGAAGCTGCTTGATCCGGAACTGCTGAAAATCCGGGAGTTGGATCACCAGTATTTGCTGGCGCTGGATTCCGACCGGATCCTGCGGAATTACCGTGAAAACTTCGGCATCAAAACCGGCCTCCCGGAACTGACGGGACACGAAGCTGGAACAGGTCCCCATGCTGGAGCGCGCGGACATTACACCGGCCACTATCTGTCCGCCTGCGCGATGATGATCGCCTCGACCGGGGATGCGAAGCTCAAGGCGAAGGCCGATGCCATCGTGGCGGAATTGGCCAAGCTCCAACAGCCCAATGGTTATTTGTCAGCACAGCCTGAAAGCACTTTTGACAACTTGGAAAGGAGACCGGCAGGTCGGAGCATCATCTGGTATTGCCAGCACAAGCTTCTGGCCGGGCTTATTGACATGTATGTGCACACCGGCAACACCCAAGCGTTGGAAGTGGCAAAGAAATTCGGCGACTGGGTGGTCGCCCGCACGGGGAAGATCGACCACGACTTGATGCAAAAGATTCTCCATTGGGAATTCGGGGGGATCGGCGAAGCCATGGCCAATCTTTCCGCGATCACCGGAGACGGGCGCTATCTCCAGGCGGCCAGGTGCTTTGACCATGACGAAGTGCTCCAGCCGATGGCTGCTGGATTTGACATTCTCACCGGGCACCACGGCAACACTGAGATTCCCAAGTTCATTGCGGCCGCGTGCGAGTATGAACTCACCGGTGAGGAACCCTACCGCAAGGCGGCGGAGTTCTTCTGGCAACAGGTGGCGCTCAAACGCAGTTTTGCCACCGGAGGCAACACCGTAAGCGAAAGCTTTGGCACGGCTTTGGGTGTCCTTTCCAGTGCCATCAATCCGGCCTCGCAGGAAACCTGCAACACCTACAACATGCTCAAGCTCACCGAGCATGTCTTCGGATGGACGCTCCGTGCCGATGCCGGCGACTACTACGAGCGGGCTCTCTACAACCACATCCTCGCCACACCAGACCCGGAAACTGGCATGCCGCTGTATTTTCTCGGCCTCGGCCGCGGGCAGTGGAAGGTTCACTTTGTCCCGCACCAATCGTTCTGGTGTTGTGCTGGAACGGGGGTGGAAAACTTCAGCAAGCTCCAGCGCGGGATCTACTACCACGGCAAGGACGAGCTTTGGGTGAACCTCTTCATCGCCTCCGAACTGGACTGGAAGGAAGAGGGGGGCACCATCCGCCAGCAAACCGCTTTCCCGAACGAGCCGGGGACGACTCTCCTCTTTCAGGCCAAGAAGCCAACGTCTCTGAAAGTGAACATCCGCATCCCTTACTGGACCAAGGGTGCCGCGATCGAAATCAACGGCGAACCCTTGAAGGCGGTTCTCAAGCCGGGCAGCTTTGCAACGATTGAACGGACATGGAAGAAGGGCGACACCGTCAAGGTGAGCCTGCCGATGAGCCTGCGCCTCGAACCAACGCCCGATGATCCGAATTTAGTGGCCATCTTGTATGGCCCGGTGGTGCTGGCGGGCGAACTGGGACCCGTTCCCAAGGAAAAACGCCAAGTCAAACCCGATGAAAACAACGGCAATAGTTTGTTCAATGAAGATCCTTACCGCGATGCCGCCAAACTCGCGCTGGCCGGTTTGACAGAGAAAATCGAAGACTGGCTTGAGCCGGTTCCCGGAAAACCGCTCACCTTCCAGACCAAAGGAGTCGGGCGTCCGAGCGATTTTGTCCTCAGCCCCTTCTACCGGCTCTTCGACCAGCGTTATAATGTTTACTGGCAATTGCAGTCGGCTTCGGCAAAGACCGGAAGCAAAAAATAAAGCAACCAAATATCGGAGTGCATACCTCTCCAGAGCGAACTGTATTTTTCTCCCGAGTGGAACACTCATGAAACCAGCGCTGAATCACCAACCTCTATGAAAACTGCCAATCCCTTTAATGAAGCGATCACCCTTGCCTCCGTGCTGTTGTTTCTGTTGACGCCATCCCTGAGGGCGGCGTCGGCGGTGGCGACGCCTGTTGCCGAACCGGCGGTGACGGTGGGCGATCCCGCCAACCCCGCCGGTCTGGCCAAGGCCATCCAGGACGCCTATCGTTCCGGTGCCAGGAAGATCGCGGTTTCCAAGGGTGTTTACCGTTTGCCCGACGCTCCGGGAGATGTCTGCAAACTCGAGAAATGGCAGGATGCGGAAATCAGCGGGGAAGGGGTGACCCTGATCGCGGAAGTCCCCACCGACCATTACGGACGTATGAGCGGCATCTTCGAAATGCGCCAATGCAAGCGGGTGACGCTCCGTGGATTTGTCATGTCGCAGTCGGAAGTCAGTTTCCGGCAGGGCAAGGTGACCGTGATCGATTCCGGCGATGGCGCACCGGGGTCTTGGTCCTGCGTGTGGAAGCCGGATGCCGGTTATCCGGAGCTGCCGATGCCGCCCGACATGAAGGCGATTGGCTCCTGGAATATCGTGGATCCGGCCACCCGTCGGCTGAAGGTCAAGGCGGGCGATATGGGAGGCCTCACATGGGCTCCGGAAACTGGCGGAGGTTACCGTTTGAGAGGTTTCAAGGCTCCACCCAACCTCGCCGTGGGCGACTGGCTTGTGACGCGGCGCGACGAAGTGAACCGGCCTTATAAGATCCGCCTCATCGAATGCGAGGACTGTACGGTCCGTGCTGTCACCTTGTCGCGAAACTGGTTCGCTCCGATCCGCGAGGACTTCGGCTCCGCGAACCGGATCATCGCCTGCCGATGGGAGCCCGGCCCCAAGCCGCCGGGTGCCACGGAGGAGCCGCTGGTCGCGTCGTCCGCCGACGGGTTCCACTCGATGTGCGCCCGCAAGGGGCCGGTCATTGAGGATTGCGTCATGCAGGGCATCCTGCTTGACGACTGCATCGCCATCAACGGCGAATTTTCGCAATTAGTGAAGACAGACGGTGCGGCTCTCACGCTTGTGGACAACAAATGCGGCCTTGCGCCCAATGAACCAATATTGATTTCCGGTAAAACGGGCCCGCATCAGCGAGCCATGGTTAAGGCCATCGGAGCCAATGCCGACAAGACGGTCAAAGTCACGCTGGACCGCGCGATCAATCCGCCCGGCGAGGGCGGGATCGCCTGGGCGCCCTGGCGTTGTGGGGCCGGCTACCGGATAGCGCACTGCAAGATCGGCAACACCCGTTCTCGGGGCATCCTCGTGAAGGCCGACGACGGGGAGATCCGCGACAACGTCATTGCCGACACGCGCATGGCGGCGGTGAACATCGGGCCCGAAAGTTATTACAAGGAAACCGGTTATTGGGGCCGTATCGCCATCGAAAACAACACCATCGTCAACTGTGGCGGCTATGCGTATGGGCGCGCGGCGATCTGGGTCCACGGTCACGGTAGCGGCACCATCGACAACGGGGATCTCGTCGTGCGCGGAAACCGGTTCACGGCCAATTACCAGGGCGATGTTGAAATCGAGGGCGCCAGTAACGTCCTGGTGACCGGCAACACCTTCACAGGCAGGACCTCCTGGCCATTTCCGATGCCGCTTCCAACGCTTGCCCGCGTTTCCAACAGCCAGGAGGTGCGGTTTCTTGCCAATGCGGTGAGCGATCCCGCCGCCTACGCCACGCCTCTTGTCAAATCGGGCATGAATGTCTCGGGAATCACAGTTGATTGGGCCAAGCAACCATGAGACTGTCGCTGTTACGTCCGCGCCCGAGGTTCACATTCCCACTAAGATGGCAAGAACGGTTTCGAATGAAGAAGGCCTGTGTTCTGGAGGGCGTCCTCGACCGCCGCAGGCATGTTCCTGGCCGCCCTACCATGGCGTTCATGTTTCGATTATTTTGGGAACATTAATAAGAATTGAATGGAGGGCGGATGTCCCCAGCCGCCGAAGTGCCTGGGATGCTCCAGAGATGGACTGTCGGGACACAGGAAAAAAAGAAAGAAGGATAGTATGCGAAATTATTTTGGTAAAATTCATGACATGAAATCCACGCCTCCTGTCCGGGTTGCCTTGCTGGTGTCGTTGGCGGCGCTGTTGACGGGGGTCACTTTCGCGACACTTCCTGCCCTTGCCGGAGCTGTGAATATAAGCTTTGCCGCCAACCTGCCCGGTCAGCCCGAAGTCAGGCCCGCGGTCACTGTGGTGGATTTTGGTGCAAGAGGAGATGGAACCACCTTGAGCACCGAGTCCGTCCAGAAGGCGATCGACAGTGTCGCTGGCCAGGGTGGCGGGACCGTCCGCATCCCGGCGGGTAAATATCTCATTGGAACGATCCAGATGAAGTCCGGCGTCACGCTTGATCTTGACAAGGAGGCGACCCTTCTTGGGAGCCTGAGAGCGGTAGATTATCCTTCCCTGGGAGGAATGCGCGACGGCTGCGGAAGCATGAACGACCGGGTCCTCATCAATGCCGCGAATGTGCAAAACATTGGAATCACCGGATCGGGGACTATTGACGGCCAGGGACCGCTCAACCCGAATCTCACCCCCCGGCCGTTTCTTCTCCGGATTCAGGAATGCCGGAATGTCAAGCTGAGCGGGGTCACCCTGGCCCGATCGCAGAAGTGGACCTGCCACATCTGGAACAGCGATCAGGTCGCGGTCACGGGGGTCACGATCCAGAAGAATCCCCACGGACACAACAATGACGGCATCGACATCGACTCCTCGCGGGATGTCACCATCAAGGACTGCCACATCACCAGCGAGGACGACGCGCTCTGTTTCAAGGCCACCGTTGACAAGCCATGCAAAAACATTCTCGTCACCGGATGCACGATGAATACATCCTGGAACGGGTTCAAAATCGGCACCGAGAGTGTGGGCGACTTCGAGGACATCACCATGACCGACTGCACGTTCGAACGGAACGCCAACGGCGGCATCCGCATCTACTCGGTGGACGGCGCGAATATCCGCCGGATCCGCGTTGAGAACATCAACGTTCGCGACACCTCGCTCCCGATCTACATCCGACTGGGCGCAAGACTCAGTGTCTTCCGGAAGGGTGACCGCTCCAAAACGTGCGGATCGATCAGCGACATCACGATCAAGAACATCCACGGCAAGACCCACGGCGCAGGCGCAGTCTTCATCACTGGCATCCCCGGCCACCCGGTCCGATCGGTCACAATCGAAAACGTTGGCTTCAGGATCCCTGGCGGCGATGACGGGAAGAACTTAAGCAAACCGCTGGCAGAACGGGAAAACGCCTACCCGGAGCCGTATACGATCTTCGGCCCGCTGCCGGCATACGGACTTCTTCTCCGGCATGTTGAAGGATGCAAGATTGATAAGATGGAGGTCACCTGCACCAAGCCCGACCAGCGCCACGCTGTCACCTGCATCGACGCCAAGGATGTCCGTCTCGAAAAGACCTCGTTTATAAATCCTTCCACGTCGGCAGCCTCGCCGCTTCAGCTGGAGGCCTGCAAGCCTGAAGACATCCGCTGGGATGGTAAACGGTGATGGGAGCAGAATTTAGAAAGGAATAATCCACATGAAACGCATCCTTATTGCCGCCACCGTACTCCCTGCCGCATGCCTGGCCCTGTCTGCGGGGGAGCCTGTCGATCCCCTGAAGCTGGAATGGCACAGGCTCGCCGTCCGGCGATTCATCTTCTCAAACAACTTGCCGCTGAACGAACTGGTTCCTTCGGAAATCGTCGCCATCGAATCCATGCACCCGCTCATGGCGCCGGGGGCCGATGGGCCGCAGCCGGTGAAGGAGCGACCCGCTCTGGTCGGCGGACGTCTGGTGCTGGCCGAATCCAAGGTCGGCCCCGAACCGACTCTCTGGGTGGGCGGCATCAATCCCTACGCCACATTCGAGATCGACATACAGAATGTCTCCGGTGCCGGCACAGAGCCGGTGGAGGTGGCGGTGGACCTCGCCACCCTTGGCCTTGACACCCGGGTGCAGGTGGTGGCCCGTCACGGCGCCACGGACGGAAAGGGCGTGGTTCTGCGATTGATCAAGGGGGGGCAGGTGGTGCGCGAGAATGTCTTCGCTGAAAAGGCGCCGGAACCCCCTTATCTGCTGCAGGTGCAGGGCGCGGGCCGTTCGGTCTCGGCCTTTGCCACCCGCAATGGCTCCACCACCTATCTCGGCCACACGCAATCCCGGGAGCATTTCGGGGACCACGCCGACTTCCGCGACCGGGTCCTCGCCCACCGCTCATCGTTCAATGTGGCGGCGAAGTTGCCCAAGGGTGCCTCGGTCACCCTCGGAGGTGCGCGCTCCTACCTGTCCGCTGGCGTCGGGCAGGCGGACATTCGGATGATCACCCGCCGTGACGGCTCGCCCTTCATGGATGAGGACCAACGCCTATGGTTCACCTTCACCGCCCGGGGCCTGAATATCTCGGATTCCGTTCAAGGAGTGATGAGCCTCGATCCCTCGATCTTCGACATCCGCATGGAGTGCGTCATCGTCTTCGACCATGGCGACGGCAAGCTGCGCGATGGCGTCGCCTCGCATCTGTTCTATGACGATGAGGCAAAGGAGTGGCGCGCCTGGTCCTGCGACTTTGGCGGCACCGCCGGGCACGAGGATCGCAGCGGAAGCGGACTGGTGCTGGCCCGCTCGGCCCGCGATCCCCGGCGCGGCTTCAGCGTCATGCAGGCGAAGGCGATGCCGCCCATCTCGCCCGAGGCGCACGAGGATCCCTGCGGCTTCTTCGATGCGGACCTGAAGAAGTGGCGACTGGTGACGTCGAGTTTCCACAACGGTATCAAGGCCTCGCTGTTCGAGGGGGATTCCTGGGAGGGGCCTTTTACCCGAATCGCGGGGCCAGTAGAGTATGATTCCACCGGCACCCTCATCCAGAAGATCGGCGACAAGCGCTGGATTTTCAGCGGGAGCAGCAAGGGTCCGATGATGATCTACAGCTATCCCGATCTGAAGTATGTCGGCGACATGAAGATCGACCTGTCTGCCCACTGGCCCAAGCCCCCTGGCCGGGGCTGGCCCAATGTCTTCCCACTACCGGCGGGGTATCCCTACCGTTACATGGCGCTGATGATGGACCGTCCCAACTTCCCCGGTGTAAAGGGAGCAACCTGGAGCTACGGCGCCCTCTATCTGTTCGGGGCCAACACGCCAGATATCACTAACGGAAACTGGGAGTTCGGATCGGCGCACCGCACCGGCGTTTCACAACTCCGCTAACGAGAAAGGCTCAGAATACCCATGAAACCCACTGTGAAAACGAAACTTAAATTCCTTGTATCGCTGGCACTGGTGCCACTGGCCCTTATGGGGGCCGAACCGGCTAAGATCACCGTCAACGCGGATCAGTCCGGACATCCCGGCATGTTCGAGGATGACGACGGCCAACTCTACATGTTCTACCAGGCGAACAACGATAATGGCCGCACCTGGTTCCTGTCCTGGGTGAAGATCGGCTGGGACGGCGACAAGCCGCGCGTTATCGAGTCACAGAAAGTCAACAAGCCATGAACCCAACTCTCACATTTCTCGCCGTCCTGCTGGCAGCCACTGCGGCCGCGCCCGCGTCTATCGCTATGCATGGCGCCGTAGCGGGTGTGCCCTTGCCGGAGAAATGCCCGCCTGCCTATCAGCCGCCCGCATCCTCTTCCTTGAAACTCAATTTCAATCCCGGCTGGCGGCTGGCCAAGGGCCGTTTTGCCGTGGAAGGTACGGATGACGAAAGCTGGGAGCGGGTTTCGACGCCGCATACCTACCACGAGCGGTTCGGTTACCAGGGGCTCAAGAGCGGACTTAAGGACCTCGGGCCCCATACCTACCGCAAGCGGTTCACGGTGCCCAGGGACTATGAGGGCCGCCGGCTGATCCTTGAATTCGAGGGCATACGCCAGCGTGGCCAGTTCTCCCTGAACGGCCACCTGCTGGGCCGCGTTTCCCATGGCGTCACGCCGTTCGGGTTCGACATCACGCCGCAGGTCCGGTTCGGAGCGGAGAACATCCTGCATGTCGAGATCGACTGCGATGACAAGGAATTCGAAACCGGAACCGCCATGTGCTGGTTCTTCCCGGGGTTTAACTCGCTCTACGGCGGCATTATCCGCAACGTGTTCCTCCATGTCGTCCCGGAGGTGCACGCCACCTTGCCGCTCTACACCTTCCTGAAGGGCGAAGGCACTTACGTCTATGCGGAACACATCTCGACCGAAAAGCGGACTGCGGAAATCGGGCTGGAGGTCCAGGTTCGTAATGATGGTGCCGCATCAAAAAAGACGTACTGCAAGGCGGTGCTGGTGGACCGCGACGGGCGCGCGGTTGCCTCGTTCGAGGCGGAGCCGCAGGATGTGAACGCGCGGGAGAACGTCACGTTCAAGCTCGGTGGGCGAGTGGGCGGCCTGCATTTCTGGCAGCCCGGATACCCGTATCTCTACGATGTTTACACGATCATCAGCTCAGGAAGCGGCAAACCCGATGTGCGCAAAATCACGACGGGCTTTCGGAAGATCGAAGTGCGCGGAGCGGAGTTCTTCCTCAATAATCGCGTGCTCATGACCCACGGCTACACGCCGCGCAGCCAGAACGAATGGGCCGCCGTGGGCGCCGCCTATCCCGATTGGCTCCACGATTTCTCGAATGGATTCATGGTCGAGGGTAATGCCCGGTTGGTCCGCTGGGAACATACCATGCCGTCGCCGCAGGACGTCGCCTCCTGTGACCGCGTCGGCCTGCCGCAGATCGTGCCTGGCGCCGACCGCGAGAACGATTCGATTGGGCGCGAATGGGAAATGCGTGCCGAAATCATGCGTGACACGATCCTTTACTGCCGCAACAACCCGAGTGTCATCCTCTGGGAAGCGGCCAACAATGTGCTCACGCCCGAGCACACCAAGGAAATGATCGCCCTGCGCGACCGCTGGGACCCGCGTGGTTATAAACGCCCAATGGGCGGCCGTTCCGAAGGCCCCGAATGGGTCTCCTGGATGTACGGCGTGCGTAAGGAAAAGCACCGCCTCTCGGTGGACACCGAATACATGCGCGACGAATCCCCGCGCCGCTGGTGGGATCAATGGTCGCCGCCCTATTTTAACAAGGCCGGCGAGTGGAAGCTGACCGACAATGCCGGCGGCTGGAACCGCAACCAGGACAACATGTGCGTGATGCAGTCCATCGTCCACGAGCAGTATTACAAGGCCCGGCCCGGTACGGGCGCGGCGGTCTGTAACGGGGGCACACAGATATTCTTTGCCGACTCGGACAGTTTCACCCGCAGTGTGGACACCTTCCGTCGCAGCGGCCCGACCGACGCGATGCGCGTTCCGAAGGATTCCTTCTTCTGCAACCGGACAATGTGGAGCAACACCCGGGAACTCTGGACGGAGGGCCGCCCCTCGGTTTTCCTTCCCGGGCATTGGAATTATCCGGCGGGCACGGTGAAACCAATGTACGTCTTCACCAGCCCGGGTGTGGAACGAGTAGAGCTCCTCGTCAATGGGAAATCCATATCCGGGGGCAGGCGCACAAATACCTTCCTTTGCACGTTCCCCGAAGTGAATTGGGAAACTGGCAAGGTCGTGGCAGTGGGATTGGATGCCGCAGGCAAAGAAATCGCGCGGTCCGAGCAAGTGACTTGCGGCGAACCGGTTACCCTTCGTGTGAAAGTCATGGGTCATCCGGCCGGCCTGCGCGCCGATGGCTCCGACCTGGTCCTGATCGAAACCGAGGTGGTGGACAAGGAGGGGCGACGTTGCCCGCTCGCGCAAAACCTCGTTCGTTACCATGTCGACGGCCCCGCTGTCTGGAGAGGGGGGATCTGGGAGGAGGACGTGAAGAAATATGCCAACGCGATGGCATTGCCGGTGCTTAACGGCATCCACCGGGTTATCGTGCGCTCGACCGAACAGCCCGGTACGATCCGTGTCACGGCGGAGTCCGAGGGGCTCGTGTCCGCGGTGGCGGAGATCCCGGCACACGATGCGGGGCTGCTGAACGGTACCACCCGTTCCCTGCCGGCGGTTCTTCCCGTCACCCTGCATGAGCCTGTTTATGGTCCGGACCTTGGCCCGGCGCCGCCGGTTCCACCGGGTGCCATCGAAGTGGAGAAGCCCGGCGTTTCTGCCACCGGCGAGGTGATTTATGACCTCAGCACCGCCTTTCCCCAAGGGGCCACTCTCGTCAAAGGTGCGGCGGATGGCAAACGCATCTACAAGGATCGGGATTGGGTCTTCAAGGGGTTGCCGGATTACTTGAAGGGCGCCGATTACCTGATGGTCGCCAATGATGATGCACAGACCTCTGCGGGTGAGGGTGTGGTGTTCAAGATCGGCAGGGTCGGCTGTGTTTACGTGGCATACGATGACGCTAACGAGCACTTCCCGGTTGTCAGCAGTCCGACCGGGTTCAAGAAGACCTCCGACAAGATCACCATCAACGGGCGATCACACACGATTTACCGCAGCGGCGAAATGAACGGCGGTGAATTAACCTACCTGGGTAGCAACAACTGGACGGATAAGCCGCCAGCGGGGGCGAATAATTATGTTTTGTTCGTTCAGGCCAAATGACGAAAAGGTGATGCCTGATCTGTTGAGATTGGGCGCTGATCGGGTTGTATTTCTGTGATGATTCCTTGTAGGCCGCCCGCCCTAACTTTGGGGAGTGCCAGGGGCCGCGTGAGGTTCCGCCTCTCTCCTGGTGGCGTAAGGGGGATGGCCTTCCCGGACGACGTTGATTCGCTCCTCCGGCGCGAGGGGGAGATCGAATAGCGCATTGAGATCAAGTTGCAGGGCGGGGAATGAGGGGCAATGGAAAGTCTGTTCCCGCGTGAAGG
>Ga0118677_10008571_pt1 | contig 16338 bp, 18 predicted proteins | sample AliMusrvi5mmetaG_FD_86154 | JGI IMG/M metagenome (GOLD analysis project Ga0118677, IMG submission 86154) | reverse complement strand
GTATGATTGGCATTGCACTTGGTGTTGCGGCACTTATTGTGGTGCTGTCTGTGATGAACGGTTTCCAAAAAGAGTTACGTACGCGTATTTTGGGCGTGGCCTCGCATTTGGAAATCACCTCTAGCAACAATCAGCTAGACGATTGGCAGTCGGTTGCGGTGATTGCCGCTAAGCATCCGCACGTTTTGGCAGACGCTCCTTACATCACCGCGCAAGGTATGTTGAGTTATGGCCAAGGTGTTCAGGGCGCCATTATTCGCGGCGTGCTTCCTAATGCAGAAGATAAAGTGGCAGACTTAGGTCGTCATATGAAAGTTGGCAGATTAGATAACCTACGTGCTGGTGAGTTCGGCATTATTTTAGGCGCTGATTTGGCGCAGGCTTTGGGCGCGCAAATAGGTGATAAAGTGGTGGTGATGGCACCGCAAGGTCAGTTTACTCCGACAGGGGTAGTGCCGAGGCTGAAGCAATTTACCTTAGTGGGTTTATTCCAAATTGGTATGTATGAATATGATGCTGGACTAGCACTAATCCATATTGATGATGCTGCTAAGTTGTATCGTATGGAAAATAAAGTTTCAGGATTGCGTCTCAAGTTAGACGATTTATTTGATGCACCCAGCATTGCAACCTCGCTTAGTGCTCAGTTAAATCGTTACGGTAGCGCGTTTTATGTTACCGACTGGACCCAACAGCACGCCAATTTCTTTCGTGCAGTGCAAATGGAAAAGCGCGTGATGTTTATTATCCTTACATTAATTGTTGCAGTGGCCGCTTTTAATATTGTATCCACGCTAGTAATGGCGGTGACAGACAAGCGCGCTGACATTGCTATTATGCGCACTTTAGGCGCGAGTCCGATGAGTATTATGCTGATTTTTATCGTCCAAGGAGCCTTGATAGGGGTTATCGGCACAGTAGTTGGGGCAGTGTTTGGCATTTTAATTGCACTTAATATCAGCACTATTATTCCGTTTATTGAACATTTGTTGCACGTACAGTTTCTAGCCAAAGATGTTTACTACATCAGTGATTTGCCTTCAGACTTAATCTGGTCAGATGTGATTACCATTGTGCTGATGTCATTTGTATTAAGTCTGCTAGCCACTTTATATCCAAGTTGGAAAGCCAGTAAAATAAATCCAGCTGAGGCCTTGCGTTATGAGTAATTTAGACACGACGAGTATTGTCGCATGTAGAGCCCTGCATAAAACCTACCAAGGTCTAGAAGTGGCAGTGCTTAACGGCATAGATTTAAGTGTGGGCGCTGGAGAGCAAGTAGCTATTGTGGGGACTTCTGGCTCAGGGAAAAGTACATTATTACATTTACTGGGCGGCCTCGATTCTCCTACAAGCGGTGAAGTGGCTATATGCGATCAAAATTTAGTTACTTTAAGCGAAAGCAAAAAGGGCCTATTGCGCAATCAGTCGCTGGGTTTTGTTTACCAGTTTCACCATTTGCTACCAGAATTTACCGCGCTAGAAAACGTAGCAATGCCATTATTAATTAGGCGTATGCCCCGTGAACAGGCACTTAGATTAGCTGCCGAAACGCTGAATAAGGTTGGCTTGGAACATAGATTGCAACATATGCCTGGTGAGTTGTCGGGCGGTGAGCGCCAGCGCGCAGCCGTAGCAAGGGCTTTAGTGACACAGCCACAATGTATTTTGGCGGATGAGCCTACTGGCAACCTTGATCGGCATACGGCGCATGCGGTGTTTGATTTATTGTTAGAAATGAATCAAAGCCACAATTTAAGCTTGGTGGTGGTGACCCATGATTTAGAACTTGCACAGAAAATGCAGCGGCAATATAAGTTGGTTGACGGGTGTTTGCAGTCATTGTAATGGTCAATGATCAGTAAAGTTTTTCCTAGGGCCGTGGGTGAGTAACCTAGTAAATCAAATTTACTTCAGGCTTGCCCAAAAGCACACTAACGGCTAAAGTAGCGCAGGGATGAGTTCTATCCAAATACATGAAGATTTTTTAAGTTTTTATTTGAATTTTAGGGAGTTGCACCGTGTGGCAAATTATTTTAGCGGCAGGTTGGCCAATTTGGCCACTCATCTTTGCATCAGTAGTGGCATTAGCCATTATAGGTGAACGTTTTTTTGCATTACGTGAAAGTACGGTAGCACCTAAGAATTTATTGCCAGAAGTTCAAATTTGGCTAGCAAAGGGCGGTATTACTAAGGAAACGATTGCCCGTTTAGAGGAACATTCTCTATTGGGTCAATTGTTTGCTAGCGCGCTATCTAACGCCAAGAACTCACGTGAAATTACCAAAGAAGCGATCGAGGAAACTGGACGTGCCGTAGATCATCAGTTAGGAAAGTATCTTTCCACTCTAGGATCAATAGCTACTGTAGCCCCTCTATTGGGTTTGCTAGGTACAGTAATTGGTATGGTTGAATTGTTTGGTGCATTTACCAGTACTGGTCACGACGTAGCACAATTTGCACGCGGTATTTCTGTGGCTTTATACAACACTGCAGCGGGTATTGTGGTGGCCGTGCCTGCTATGCTGACCTATCGTTATTTCCGCGCAAAAGTTGATAGTTTGCTAGTGGATATGGAGCAACAAGCCATCAAACTAGTGGAAATTATTCACGGCGAACGTAAGTAACTCGCTTTAGATAGAAGGAATAGTTATGAATTTACAGCGTGGCAAGCGTCATGAAGATCTTGAGATGAACCTCGTGCCACTGATCGACGTGTTGTTGGTCATTATTATTTTCTTGGTAGTGAGTACTACTTTCTCACGTACTAGCGAACTTCAAATCAATTTACCAACGGCTGAAGCTAATGCGCCGCAAGAAAAACCATTAACCATAGAAGTCGGCATTGATGCCAGCGGTAAATATGTGATTAACCATAAAGCCATGACTGACACATCGGTGACTGCGATTGCTGCAGCGCTCCAAGCTGCCGCTAATAGCGAAAAAGAGCCTACGGTGATTATTAATGCCGACGCAAAAACCACGCATCAATCGGTAATTAATGTAATGGAAGCATCTCGCGTTGTGGGTTACACCCATATTACCTTTGCTACTCAAGCTAAAGCGGGCTCTTAAATTTCTAATTTTCTGACCACTACGTATCGACGTTAGTTATGTCGAATTCAACTCCTAAAGCAACTTCACAAGAAAAGGTTGCCGATTCAAAGACTTTATATCTTCGTTTATTTGCTTACGCATGGAAATATAAAGAAGTCTTTTTAATCGGCATTTTGGGACTGGTGTTTTTATCAGCTACCAATACCGCTTTTCTAGCGACTATAAAGCAAGTAACCGATGAGGGGTTTGTTAAACAGTCCCCCGACAAAATGGCTTTACTGCCCCTTATGTTATTTGGCTTAATGGCTGTGCGTGGCCTGTCCGGATTTTTTTCTGGCTTTGCTATGAGATGGGTGGCGCGACGTGTAGTTGAAGATTTACGCCGCAGTGTGTTTCAGCAACTGATGCGCCTGCCGATTACATATTTTGATGAGCAGTCTGCGGGTATTGTTGTTGCCAAAATTACCTACGATGTTGAGCAAATGTCTGGTGCAGCAACGCGTTCTGCCATTTCTCTAGTCAGCGACACCCTGACAGCCTTGGGCATTATTGGCTATATGCTGTATTTAGATTGGCGTCTAACTCTAATTTTTGCGCTAATTGCCCCGATTATGGCCTTTTACCTAAGAGCTATGACGCCAAAGCTACGCAATGCGGGAAAGCAAGCGCAAGACTCTATCGGCGAAATGACTAAGGTGGCAGAAGAAGCTATATCAGGTCAGCGTATTGTGAAGATTTTCGGCGCGAGTAGTTATGAAAACCAACGCTTTGCTAAAGTGGCGGCTAAGAATAGACATATGCAAATTCGGCTTGCACGTTTGTCTGGCATGAATAGTATGGTGATTGAGCTATTAGCTGCAGTGTCTTTAGGTCTAGTGGTTTACTACGCGGTTGGGCGATTTAGTGCCGGTGAGTTTGCAGCTTTCGTGGCAGCCTTACTCATGTTAATTGCACCGATTAAGCATCTCACTGCTATGAATGAAGAAGTTCAAGTGGCTCTGGCTGCAGCGCAGAGTGTATTCGGAGTGATTGATATTGAACCGGAAGCCGATGATGGCAAGCAAGTATTAGCGAGGACTCACGGCGAAATAGAATTTAGAAATGTCAGTCTGAGCTATCAAAATGCCAAGCGACCGGCACTTAACGATATTAGCTTTACAATACAGCCAGGTGAAAAACTAGCGCTAGTTGGTCGTTCGGGCGGGGGTAAGACGACTTTGGTTAATTTGTTGCCAAGATTTTATGAGTTGCAACATGGCCAAGTGCTGATAGACGGTGTAGATATGCGCACCCTACCTTTGGCTAATTTGCGTGAACAATTTTCACTGGTAAGTCAGGATGTGATTCTGTTTAATGACACCATCTTCAACAATATCGCCTATGGTGTGTTGCGTGATGCAAGTGAGCAAGATGTTATTAATGCCGCCAAGGCCGCGCACGCTTGGGAGTTTATACAACAACTTCCCCATGGTCTGCAAAATGAAATTGGTGATCGAGGTGTGCGTTTGTCTGGGGGTCAGCGCCAGCGTATCGCGATTGCGCGCGCCATTTTGAAGGATGCGCCAATATTGCTGCTTGATGAAGCGACTTCCGCACTAGATACTGAATCTGAGCAACACGTGCAAGCCGCGCTTGATACGCTGATGCAAAATAGAACCAGTATCGTCATCGCGCATAGACTCAGCACTATCGAGAATGCGGATCGCATTATGGTGATGGAGCAAGGTAAAATTGTTGAAGCTGGGACCCATGACACGCTTATTAAACAAAATGGCCACTATGCTAAGTTGTATCAAAAACAATTTAGTTAACCCACTCGTAACTCTGCCGCTATGACTGGCTGGCTTCAAAAGCAGTGGTTATCCTATACGCCGTGGCACGCTTTCCTATTGCCCGCCTCCCTAGTATTTTTCATTATCAGTTCACTACGTAAGTGGTTGTATCAAAATGGCTGGCTAAAATCCTATCGTTTAGCAGTACCAGTGTTGGTGGTTGGTAATATTAATGTGGGTGGCAGCGGCAAAACCCCATTGGTGATTTGGCTGGCTAAGCAATTGCAGATTGCAGGTTATCGGCCGGGCATTATCAGTCGGGGTTATGGTGGAAGTAGCCATGAGGTGTTAGCCGTGCTTTCGCATAGCGACCCTCAGCAAGTTGGGGACGAACCACTTTTGCTCGCAAGGCGCACAGGTTGCCCAGTATTTGTTGGCGTTGATCGTATAGCTGCTGGACAAGCTTTGCTGGCAGCTCATACTGAATGTAATATTATTATTAGTGATGACGGGTTACAGCACTATCGCTTGCAAAGAGATGTTGAGATTGCGGTAGTTGATGGTATCGCAGGATTTGGTAACGGCGCTTTGTTGCCGGCGGGACCGTTGCGTGAGTCAGTAGCACGCTTAACACAGGTGGATGCAGTGGTAGTAAATGGAAGGTGTGAGCTAGGTAATATTCAGGCTTTAAACCCAATTGAAATGCGACTGCAAGCGACAAACTTTTACAACTTACTTGATCCTGATAAAGTCTGTAGCGTAGATAGCTTTGCCGGAAAGCAAGTGTTGGCAATCGCTGGCATAGGGAATCCGCAGCGTTTTTTTCAACAGTTGCATACTTTAGGTTTACAGTTTGAAAGCAAAGCTTATGCTGATCATTACGCATTTCAAGCACAAGACTTTGCCGAAAATGTTGCTGATATAGTGGTGATGACCGAAAAAGATGCCGTAAAATGTGTAGACTTTGCGAAGCCTGGATTCTGGGTGTTGCCAGTAAGCGCAGATATTCAGCCAGAACTGATGGCTGTTGTATTGAATAAGTTAACTAATTAAGAGGTTATTTTAAGATGGATGCAAAGTTATTACAGATTTTAGTGTGTCCTGTGACCAAGGGACCGTTGATTTACAATAAAGCCAAAAATGAATTGATTTCTAAATCAGCGCGCTTGGCTTATCCGATCAAAGACGGTATTCCTGTCATGCTTGAAGATGAAGCACGCAAATTAGCTGAAGATGAAGAAGTTGGCTAATACGCAAAAGCCAGCATTTTATGTGGTGATTCCCGCCCGATATGCGAGCACGCGTTTACCAGGTAAGCCGTTAGTAGATATTGCAGGTAAGCCTATGGTAGTGTGGGTTGCAGAACGAGCGCATATGAGCGGGGCGCACCAAGTGGTGATTGCCACTGACGATCAACGCATATTAGATGCCGCTCAGCACCATGGATTTGCCGCTGTCATGACTAGAATAGATCATGTCAGTGGTACGGATCGTATTGCTGAGGTTGCTGCTCACCAAGGTTGGGCTGACGATGCTATCGTAGTGAACGTTCAAGGTGATGAGCCACTCATTGAAGCCGCATTAATTATTGAAGTTGCTACAGCGCTAGCGAACAGCAAAGACGCCGTGATGGCAACAGCATGTCACGCCATACAGACTAAAGTTGATTTCATTAATCCAAATATAGTAAAAGTGGTGTTGGATATGCGAGGGCATGCTTTGTATTTTAGTCGCGCACCCATTCCATATCCACGTGATGCCTTTGCCGATAATGCTGAACTGCCAGAAGGCATTCCTGCATATAGGCATATAGGTATCTATGCCTACCGTGCTAAATTTCTTAAGCAATATGCCAATATCGCACCCGTTGGAATAGAGCAGTTTGAAAGTTTAGAGCAGTTACGCGTATTGCATCATGGTTATAAAATTGCAGTTGCGATATCAGATAATGCGCCAGCAGTTGGCGTGGATACAGCTGAAGACCTTGCGTACGTTCGTAGCATACTTAGCTAAATATTCTTACAACCGTCATATTAACGTCATTTTAATCCAGACCTTTTAATAAAACTGCAGCTCCGCATTGATTCGATATTGCTGTTTCCGACCATGTCCCGTCTGCAATATATTTCCCCATTGTATAATGGTTTGAAAAACTCCATAGGTAAGGACTAAGTACTTCCGGATGATGAAGTCTGTACCCCCATCCGTTATATCCTTCAATCTGATAAAGCATGCCTTCAATTGTCCAATCTTTACATTGATCAATTCCCCTTAATTTCAATGCGTCCGTTGCGCTGTCTTCCCATGTAAAAGGCGGCCGTCCGCCTAAAGGCCTTCCTGCTGGGACATGTACAGTCCTCCCGCTCAATGGATCGCCATTGTGTAAATGACAATTAAAACTCATTGATGCTTCCATGTTGTGTATTATTCCCACAAATTGCCAGGGAATTTTAAGCCCTTCTGCCACAGCTTCATATCTGTCTTTATTTGAAAGCATCCTGCCTTTTATCCCATTCACCAAATCTATCTTTGATGAATTAATCACGCATGAATCAAAAAGTTTTCGATATTCTTTTTTTAATTCATCAGTTAATAATATTTTCATTACATAACCCATTAGTAGTTTATTTGCATTATTTTTCCTTACTCCTTACTCCTTACTCCTTACTCCTTACTCCTTACTCCTTACTCCTTACTCCTTTCATCCGTCTCCGAAAACTGTTTTAATTAATCCCAGCCCCACCCCTGATTTCCTTTCCTCCTCAAGCTTCTTATCCTGAACTAATCTTTTTTGCCTTTCAAGTTCATTCTTCTTTGCGGTATCAGCTCGTTCCTTTCTTTTTTCACATACCGTCTCTACATATGCCAATTTTTTCTTGTCGTACTTTACCGCTTCAGTAAATGCAGTTTCAACTTCATTAAATCCAAACTTCTGAATATATTCCGCGGTTATTCTTATTTCTTCAGGATTAGGTTTCTGCTTGTTCCAAACTCTGGCTATTATTAACTCCGCCTGGTATTGTATCGACTTGCATTTATAATCCCCGTAATCCTCTTCCAATTCCCCCAACTCCCCCTTAGCAAAGGGAATCGCCGCAGGCAGGGGATTGTTTTCCTTAAAAAATATTTCCCCTTCAGCGGTAGCAGCAGACGAAGTTAATTCCTCCAAAACTTCTTTTCCTCCTACTTCTGCTTCTGCTTTTTCTTTTTCTTCTTCTTTTTCTTCTTGCGATACCCCTTGTATGGGGTATCCAGTGCAATTCAACGACACGAATATTTTCGGTTCGCCATATATTTTCATAATCATTGTTTTATCCTTAACTTCCTTTAACTCTCTTATCACGCATGTTTTAGTCTTAGGCGATTCCATCGGATTATATTTCCGCCAGTTAACAATTCCGATCTCCCTGGTTGAAGTATTGTATATAACCTTTCCATAATCCAAAAATCTTTTTAATAGTTTTTCGGCGGTTTCCTGATTATAACCCGTTTCCATAATAATTACCTGCATCGGTAATTGATAAATTCCGCATTGTTTAGTCTTGCTGTTAGTAAGCAGATACAAATAAAAATATTTCTCCTCAGGCGTTAACTGAAGAACAAAATCATCCTGCCAGAATGCTGTCTGAACTTGCCTGTAAACCGCCATTTAAATCTCCTTATTTATTTACTTCCGTATTTACCTTTCTCTTTCCGTATTAAATCGAACCTTAAATTATTTGCTTCATAATTTTTCTTTTTCCGTATTTAATGGGCCTTAAATTATTTTCTTTCATAATCTTTTCTTTTCAGTATTTAATCGGCCTTAAATTATTTGCGTTAAGAAAATTCAGCACAGTTTATTATAACAGTAATCTCACGGAGGAGGTGGGGAAATACTGTTTGAGCTTCGACTTCAAAGTCGAAGCGAGTTTATTTCCCGCACTATTATTAAAATATTGGCCAAACGGAGCGCTGAATTTTCAGCAAATAATTTAAAGCCATGTTTCTTTTGGTGCTTTTCTTGCGCCAAGAAAAGCACGAACAAAAGCACGAATATTGATTTCAATAAAATAAAACCACAAACCACGGGGAAAAGAATTTCCCCGGAAATAAGGCTAAAACCTTATTTCCGCCTCAACCCCTCCATTCCCAATCCAAACCTTATTGCAAACAAAATACCTTCCCCCGGCTAAGCATGCCAGGGAAAAACATTTGTAATCAAGCACATAATATTTTACGCCAACCGTCCCGGAAAATCCTTTTTGCAATTCATATCCTATACCTGCGTTTATCCCGAACCTCCTTTCGGGATAAACCCCCGGTAACTTATACTCCTCTGTTAAAGTTACCTCCGCTTCCGGGTCAATAGGAACCCTGCTCTCTAGTGTAATCTCCTCCTTCCCTAAATCACTTTGATTGTTAAACTTCGCCTCAAATAATCCTTTGCCGTATAAATTCTTCAATGAATCTTTCCAAAATTGATTTACTACATCTACCAGCGAGTCCACGTTGTAATCCCTCCCGGGAATAACTCTGTAGTCAAGTATTGGAGTTTTAATCGTATCATGCACCTTTACTATGCCCCCCGACGTATACACAATATTCTCTCTTCCTGATGTCCAGTCCTTTACACTCCACCCCGAAATGAAACCCGCAGCCAAACAACCTGCGAGTAAAACCCAAAAGACTAAATTTTCATTCTTCATTTTTTCTCCGCATTATGGTTGTTGTTATTATATCTTTATGGTCCGATCATCTAGCCCCTTAATTCCTTCAGAATAATGAACAGCGTTTCCTTCACTATCAAGTGTCACTAAACTTAAATACACACCTTGTTTTTGATAGCTTAAATATGATACAAGATTTGTTGCATACATTTGGATAGAAAATGTTAACGCTTTGCATTCATTAACTTGCATTATACCCGAATTGATTGGATATACAGTTAATGGAGTATCATTATGATTACCCGGGTCGGCCATTATTATTATCCCCGTTGCCTGCAGCATTTTTTCTTTCGCGAAATCAATTTGAATTGAACTTCCAAAATCCGTCGTCTCGATAAATAGTTCCTTTTCCCTGAATTTAATTTGCCCTCCCAATTCGAATCCAAAATTCGGTAATATGCATCCTATGTCTGTTGGGTTAGATTCATCTAATTGAGAGTAAATTTCCTTCATAATAATATTATGAACAGCACCTTTGCTCTTCCCGCTTTCATTTGCCCAAATTTGCTTTAATGTTGTATTCCCATAAATCGCAGAAGCAATTTTTATTGACATTCCAAACTTGTTCTCTCGCTTTTGACGCTCTGGATCAAAACTGCGTGTCCCCGCTCTGGGTGCCTTTGAAACGTATGTCTTTCCGTTTCTGTTTCTGTAAACCAGCCCGCCTATTTTCCCCGATATGGTACCAATTGCACTTTTGAATACCGCCATTTTAATCTCCGTTTATTTTAATTTTTAATAATTTTTCTCTTCGGCCATAGCTGTTGTCTTTCATGAACTTCCTTCATCCTTCTCTAACCTCAGCATGACCTGCTACTTATTTGTATCTTTTCCCCCCTTTTTTACCGCTGATTTTTGATAAAGCCGCTTTTTATCCCAAATTCGTCTTCTTTAAAATTCCCCCAATACTGAATTCATACTCTCTTCTACCTGTCTATAAACAGATTTTTTACTGCCGGATTACAGAATTAATATGGAATTAATACTGCGCTGATACTGAATTAATACTGAAATGATACGGGTCCAATACAGGATTTATACAGAAATGATACTGAACCAATACTGAACTGATACTGAAATCGTAAGTTTATTTCCCTGTTTCAACTTTTAACTCGCTCATAAAAAAATCCCGCCGGGCTTTTATACCCGGCAGGATTACCTTTATACTGAACTATTCCGGCTCACCGGACTTTCCACTTGTCAGTGTTGGATCTGCTCAGTAAAATGTATTGGCGCCCCCGCTGTGGTCAGTGTCAGAAATGACAAAAACACTTTCTTGTTTGTATAAGAAGTATATTTTGCCTTGTCTGTCGCACTCAATACAATTGCCATGTTTATCGGCTGGTCAGAATCCATTCCCTGTAATCCTGTCTTTACCGATAATACAACACAACTGGGATCAGTTGACTTTAACGGAGTCGTTAAGATTATGATCCCTTCAGCTACCAGAAATTTTTCCACGTTGGGATCAATTTCTGAATCTGCTGCAAGGGAATCTGCAGTTATTGTTACACCAGTCGCTGTTAATGTAATTGCGGCATTAACAACCCCGATTCCGAACGATGGAACAACCTGAGCTTCGCCAATTGAACCAATCGTTCCAATTGTCTCATAGTTCTTTTTGAAGATTTCATTGAACCGCGATCCTTGGTTTTCACCCGGCTGGGGCCACACATATTTCAGTACACCGGTTTCATTTATTCCCGCTGCCACTTTACCAGTCAGCTTGAATTTATCCCTGCGTGCCTGAACTTCAGGATCAAGTACAGACGGCTGCACTTTTTTAATCGGCCTGTGGGCTATGATGTTCCTCTTTCCTTTAATTCGAAAAACTAGATGCCCTACGGCACCCGATGCTTCCCCTAAAGTTTGGCGTTTTAATTCGCCCATTATTAACTCCTTTTTTTTAATCTGTTCCGGTACGGAACCTCCGCACTCGGGTCGAATGATTTCAACATCGTCGTCACGGTATTGAATCATTCAAGGTCTTTAATGCATTTACAACCTCTTTAAATAATATCATTTCCCCCCTTTTTTACCGTCCCATCTTTTCCCTTCCATACTCCAAATTTCCTTCCCTATTCCCCAGTCTTTAATTATTTCATTTCAGTATTTCCCAGCCCTAAACTATTTCATTTCAATATTCCCCGGCCTTAAATTATTTGCGTTAAGTGATTCTGTCTTTCATGTCCTTCCGTATTTTTCCTAATTCCCTGGCCTTAAATTATTTGCGTTAAGTAATTCTGCCTTCCATGTCCTTTCGTATTTTTCCTAATTCCCTGGCCTTAAATTATTTGCGTTAAGTGATTCTGCCTTTCATGTCCTTCCGTATTTTTCCTAATTCCCGGCATTAAATTATTTGCGTTAAGTGATTCTGCCTTCATGTCCTTCCGTATTTTTCCTAATTCCCTGGCCTTAAATTATTTGCGTTAAATAAATTCAGCGACTGACAAGTAATAGAAAATCCTGGGGATATTTATGGGGAAATGTTGTTTGAAGCTCTCCCGATAGGATCGGGAGAGCGAGTTCATTTCCCGCAGACGAATAAATGGATAGGCCGAACGAAGAGCTGAATTTATAGCAAATAATTTACAGCCGATGTTTTCTTTTGTTTCTTTTCTTTGCGCCAAAGAAAAGAAAGGAAGCTAGCCAAAGAAAAGAAAGGAGCTGAGCCAAAGAAAAGAAAGGAAAGGGATTTCGAGCCAAAACAAAACACGCATTTCTCCGGTAAAAAACAGGAGAAATGCTACTGATACATATCAGTAACATTTCTATCACGAGGTCTGCTTTGAAAAATCTGCTCGCTCTCCTTTCTTTCCTGGCTAGTGGCGTCAGTGCTATATTCGATTTTACCGGCTCCCTTCAGGAAGATAACCTCCACGAAAAACATGACGCCTCAGCTATCCGCAAAGATTGGGGCGCTCTCAAAATTGATTACTCAAATTCTGTAAAACACATAAGCAGGAGTAAAAATGGCGCCCCAAAGAAAAAACTCTAAATCATCCCCTCCTGGTTTCCCTGAAATCCCCGATGATCAGTTTCCCTCGCCTGATCAGTTGAAACAATATGAGGCCGTTATGCCGGGACTAGCAAAACGCCTCATCAATCAGGCAGAAAAACAAACTTCCCACCGGATTAAAATGGAATCTAAACTCGTTTCCTCCGGAATCAGAAAATCTATGCTTGGACTAATCTTTGGCTTCCTTATCGGATCCATTGGCATCGGCGGCGGCCTCTACCTTACTGCTATTGGCTTCAATGTCACCGGTATTGTTTTCTCCTCCGCCACCCTGGTCTCCTTAGTGTCAACTTTTATTTATGGAAGTCAGTCCAGGAAAAATGGTATAAAAAAATACCCTAAACAGGGGTAGCATTTTATTACTCAATTTTGATGTATCGCGGGTCTTGCAGATAAAATAAATTTCATTAAAATAATTAAAGGCACATTTAATGAAAAGTACTCAAAATATTCAGAACGCTTCTTTTAACTCCTGCCTGTATAAGTCCACGGAACAAAAGATACTGGTCGACTTCCTCATAAATAAAACTAATAACGATAAGTGGCTCAACTATTCCAGACGCAAATTATTCGCTCGGAAAAATAACTCATCAGCTAATTTCCTCCAGCCGGAAGACTTTGTAAGCCATGCAAAGGAAATTATTTATAATAATGTTGTAATAACCTCTGACCGCAATAGTCAACCTGTGTTTAGAATTATTAAAAATGGCAGATCATTCTCTGGTAAGCTCGAAAATCTTAATCGGTATATTTTTTCCTTAATCTTCTGGGAAATTTCTAATACCTGCAGAATTGAAGAAAAAACAACACCACTATCCTTAAATAAAAAGACGGCTTTTTTAACCGGATCTAATGAATATTATGAGAATAATGATTATTTCTTATCAAAAGATTTTATCTTTTCCTTTATATAGCTATTAATATAATCGAGATATGCCCATTCAATCGAAAGTTTTGTTTTACTTAATTCTCTGAAAGTATTGTATATCTCATCCTCATAATATTTTCGGAGAGCCTTAAACTTAAAATTGCTAAAAGTTACACCACATAAAAAACGATCCATTTGCCGATGTCTTTCTAAATGTGAAATATCGAAAGACTGTAACATGAAATACATAAAACTATTACGCTGTAATTCATCAAGGGAATTAAACCATTCTTCATATTCATTTTTTAAAAAGTCATATGTTTCCATGGTGTTACTTTTTTAAGATGTGTAGATTAAGGAAACCAACTTTTTCTTTCTTAAATTGGTTGTACTGGCTCAGACCAATTATCTGAATGTTCTCTCTACGAACCTGAGTAATCTTTTCCTTCATCTCTTTTATGTCAACTTTTGCCGCTGCATTTAATAATTCTAAACGTCTTATTTCCTTTTCCAATTGATCTTTAATCAATTCTAATCGGCTATTTTCTTCCTTTGTCCTTTGGTCTGCCGGTATGCTGAGGAGTTTATCACATTCAGAATTATATCTCTCGCCCGGGGTTGGAAAATATTCAACTATCCGGGTTCTTTGTATTCTTGTCCAAATTTCTTCTTCATATTCTTCCTGAAGGGTTTTCATAGGTAGGGGATTATAGTTTATATTACTTTGCTATTGATAAATGGTTTCCAATGAAGTACGGATGATTTGAAAGAATGTCCGCGTTTTGCTGTTTTGAAATCTTAATGTATTTAAGAAACTCTCTTTCTGTTTTGTGACCTGAAATCTTCATTATGCCAATGGTCGGCACTCCTGCCAAATACATATTCGTACAACCGGAACGGCGTGCGGTATGGGTTTTAATCAGTTGGTTTTTAGGTAAGGATTGTTTGACTGAGATTCCTCCTTTTTTTTCTTCATAACTAACTTTCTCTTTGATCCCTGCCAGTTTTGCAATATCCTTGATGTGTTCATTAACCTTTTGCTCCCATGTGTGCGGTAAAGTATAATCATACTTCTTTAAAATGGTTTCCAGTTCCGGCCTAATTGGAATAATAACCTGTTCGCCGGTCTTTTGCTGTGTTAATTTAACGACTTTCCGGCCTGAATCCTCACTAATCATATCCTTTGTAATCCGGCTGTAATCTGAGAACCTTTGAGCGGTATAGCATCCGCAAAGGAAAACATCTCTGATAATCTCTAAATTCGTGAATCCTGACAAATCCAGTTCATAGATTTTTTTTATTTCGGCCTCACTTAGATAAACATTATCCACCTTTTCAGTCAGTGCCTTAAAACTCTTTCTCTGATATTCAACGTTAGTATGTAAACCTTCATCTGCCGAAAGTCTCATGATTACTTTCAGGTGTTTAATGTGCCTTCCTATCGTATTGGGACTGTAATTTTTCGCATTAAAGAACTTAACGAAGTCTTTATAAAAGTCAATCGTAATATCTTTAAAACTAATAACCTTTTTGGGTCTTAACGGTTTGCCCTCCTTTTGAAGAATCTTTTTATTCTTATCAGTATAGATGCCACAAAATTCAAGAAACTGAACTTCAAAACTCAAATAGTTTTTAATAGTCGATTTCCGGTATCTGCTACTGTCCTCCTCAGTTAGTCGGGTTCCGTCGGTGGCCTCAACGATAAACCGGCGAATGTATTGAATAAGTGTTTCGGGTTCTGATTTGGGTTTTTTCTTTTTGTAGTGTTTATCAACAACTGATTGTAACCAATTCCGCGTAATTTTTTTCCCGTTTAAATCTGACAATTCCTTCAATACGAAATACTTTAATTTGCTTAAATCTTCTTCAAAGTCAATCTTTTCCTGCTCTGTAAATTCAGATTCATTTTTTTCAAGTTTCCTAAACGACTGAGTTTTGTTATTCCAATATTTTGGGAATATCTTTTTCGTTGTTGGTACGAGAATATGACTAAAAGTGTCCCGATACCTTAAATGAAGAATTGCGGGCTGCTCCTCCTTCAGGGATTTAACGATAAATGTAATTGATGACATAACAGCTGGTTTGTTGGTGACACAACAAAGATAATCATTTATTTAGCCAGTTCCGTAATAGTTCCGTAAATATTTAATCTATCTTTATCTATATAGTTTACATTTAATCTAATCAATTGATATATTGATATTTTAGATTTTCAAAGAAGTAAAATAAATGGGTAAAAAACACATTTTGAAGTCCGCCACCGACCTCCATTTTAAATCCGATAGCGTTGATTTTCAATACTATCGGATTTTTGTTTGGCTGGTTTTCCCAACCGTTTCCCCACAGAATCAAAAACTCGTTTTTTGTTGAACATAAACAAACCTCCAAAATTATCAACATGAAAACAATCCTAATTTATTTTTTGGTTCTTTTTGCGTTAGTCTAATATCTTATTTATTTCATCCCAATTAAGGCTCGCACCACCTTGTTCGTATATTTTAAAAAGTATTCTAGTCTGATGCTTCTGAAGTTCTACGATCTTATTTAACTTCCAATACCAGCACATCACTTCGCGGAGAATAAGAAATACGACAATAATTACTATTAGAATTGTAAAAACGGTAGAAAAGTCCATTAAATCTGAAATAATTAATGTTTTCATAGCTAAAATTTTAGGATTAAGATATTTACAAATTTACCATTCTTGGTTCCTAATTATAGGATTATACAAGATGAAAATAAAACGGTTTTTATTTCAGTATCATTATTGAGGTGTCCATTAGATTTAAATAAATATGTTGCTATTGAAGACTATCTGAGAGAACCTTTACCTCCTTTAGAACCACCTTTACCTTTAGAACCTTTACCAGAACCTTTACCAGAACCTTTACCTTTAGAACCTTTACCTTTAGA
>Ga0118677_10008570_pt1 | contig 16338 bp, 20 predicted proteins | sample AliMusrvi5mmetaG_FD_86154 | JGI IMG/M metagenome (GOLD analysis project Ga0118677, IMG submission 86154) | reverse complement strand
ATCGCAATAGTTTTGTCGGAAAAGGAAACCGAAGGTGGTTTCCAGTCGGGAAAGCCACCCGAAACCTAGAACTCCTTCTCGGCGCGTTGCCCTGCCACGTCGATGGCGACAAATCGGTATGTTCCCCGGGGCATGCCTGTCATTTCGGGTGTCGTCAGCGAGGATCCGCCTATCCAGGTGTCACCGCCTTCCGTCGTCTTGATCCAATCCACGTCGGTCAGTTTCCATGCCAGTGCCGCCTCATCGTTGAGCACCCAGAGTTCGCTTATGTTGTCGAGACCATCATCGTCCTTGATGGACGCGAACACCGAAAGGCTCTCATAGACAAAACCTGATTCCGGGGAACGGGTCTCAAGACGCCACTCGACTGCGGATATCTCGGGCATTTTGCTTCCGCACCCTGTTGTCGAGAACGCCATTAGGACGATGATCATCACGGCAAGGCAACGGATAGCCCGACCGGGAATCGGATTGCCTGCGGGATTCATGCCCTGGTTCATTTGTGTCCCGCAAAAATCGCGGCCACGCTGTGATGCATCAATTCGCGTGCAAATCACGGTTTTGCGTGCGAAAGAAGTTTCTCCGCGCCTGCGACCAAGGATGAGGGGTCTCCTCCTGGCAGAAGGAAAGTGGCATTTTCGCGCGTAGCCAAGTTCCGGAGTTGCGCATTTTCGGCTGCGGCTTCATCTGTCCCCAAAATCACCGCGAGGGGGATGCCCTTCCTCTCGGCGTAGGCGAACTGCTGCGCGAGTTTCCGTTTTTCGGGAAAAACCTCCGCCGCAATGCCCGCAGCCCTGAACGCCCGTGCAATCCTGTGATAGCTGGGAGAAAGGCTGTCCTCTATCGCGAGCACGAGTATCTGAGTGTAGCCCGAGTGTCCCTTTGTCTTGTTGAGGGAATCGAGGGCCGCGAGGAGACGATCGAGACCGATCGATGATCCAACACCAGGGAGACGTTTGGTCGTATACAGGCTGGCAAGCTCATCATAGCGCCCACCTGAGCAGACAGAACCTATCTCAGGCATCGCATCCAGATTGGTCTCGAATACGACACCGGTGTAGTAGTCGAGTCCCCGCGTGATCGAGGGATCGAGGACGAGGGTGCCAGGGAAACCTGCCTCGCCCACGTTGCGCCAAATCTCTCGAAGTCGCATTGTATCTGCTGAGGGGCCGCCGGCCAGACCTTCGATCTTGCCGAGAGTTTCCTCGAAACCTTCCTCTTTTTTGACAAACTCCAGGACATTTTCGGCGATGGCCTCCCCGATCTCGGCTGCGAGGAGCCGTCGCACCTCGCCAGACCCGATCTTATCCACCTTGTCGACCAGCCTGAGGACGGCCTCCGATTTCTCGCGGACACCCGCCACCTCGAGGAAACGGTTGAAAATGCCTCGGTGGTTCACGCGGATGGTGAAACCGCCTACATCAAGGGCGGCTATTGCGTCCGCGATCAGGAGGATGATGTCGGTGTCAGCGGACGCAGAATCGGTGCCGACGATGTCAAAATCGCACTGCATGAACTCGCGGAAACGGCCCCGCTGGGTGTTCTCTCCGCGCCACACCTTGGCCATATGGTAGCGCCGGAAGGGCAGGTAGAGCTCATCAACGTGTTCCGCCATGAAACGGGCGAAGGGCACGGTGAGATCAAAACGCAGGGCAACATCCCGCCCGCCTTTATCCTGAAAGCGGTAGACCTGCTTATCCGTCTCGCCTCTGCCTTTTCCCAAAAGCACTTCGGCGTACTCGAGGGCCGGCGTATCTATCGGAACAAAACCGTACGAACGAAACACTCCCTCGAGTATCTCCATCAAGGCGCGCCTGGCCGTCTCGTCTTTCGGCAGGTAATCGCGAAAACCCTTCAGTACCCTTGGTTCGATGATCTCGGACATGTTTCCTCCATGGGTAGTATGCCTGCCCCCAGCCTTCCGGTTCAAGCTATCCGCTGACACGCCCCATCCTTGACGCTTGTCGACGGCCGATACATTATCTATGTATGTTATTAGTCATCGATGTGGGGAACACAAACATTTGCGGGGGTATCTACGATGACTCCCATGGGGCGTCCCTTGCCCATACTTTGCGAATCCATACAGTGCCCAAAAAAACTGATGATGAATACTCCACAATATTCAAGGCCATTCTTCTCGATCGTGGCATCGCTCCCTCCTATATAAATCAGGTCGTCCTTAGCTCGGTCGTACCATCGCTCACCGAGGCAATATGCATCATGTGTGAACGCCTTTTCGGGACTTCTCCAATCATTCTGGGACCAGCGGTGTACCTCCGACTGCCCCTCTCGGTTCCGAGTCCACACGAGATAGGAGCGGATCTCGTCGCTGATGCGCTCGCAGCCTGGCGCAAGACGGGAGGGGCAGCCATTGTCGTCGACTTCGGCACCGCACTCACGTTCACCTGTGTCGGACATGAGTCCAACATTCTTGGTGTGGCAATAGCCCCCGGTCTGGGTACGGCGGTCAATGCACTCTCGCGTGACACTGCCCAGTTGCCTTTTGTACAGCTGGTGGCCCCGCCCACCGTCATAGGTACCAACACGATAATGGCGATCCAGGCCGGGGTCATCCACGGCTATATAGGCTTGGTCGAATACATGATTTCCAAGATAAAGGCCGAAGTGGGGGGAAACCTCAGGGTCATCGCGACTGGGGGACTGAGCAAGACCATCGCGGGCCTCACCACAGTGTTTGACGCGATAGATCCGAACCTCACCCTTGATGGACTGGCCTTCGTCGCCGAATATGTTTCGACCTAGTCCTTGAGCAACTCGGAGAGTTCGTCCTGGGATACAAGATCGGTTTCCGCGTCGCCTGCCAGCGAAGAATTGAGAATCACGCCCAGACGGACGAGCAGGGCCCGTTGCTCGCCTGATGCGGCGTCGAGTTGTGATCCATCTCCCGCAAAGGATCTGGCGCGCGGATATCCTGATCCAGAGAGCCTGTCAAGCACCCCCAAAAACGACTTGACTGTTCGCTCCAGAAGTTTCAGATACTCCGCCCGCTCCAGAAGCAGTGTGTTCTGCTCGAGAAGCGAACCGAAGACCCGGAGACTGTTGTCAAGGAATCCGATATCGGTTCCAACTCGCTCTGCAAAATAGTCCGGATCGGTTTCGGTGGAAAGGATGAGGTCGAGGGACTTGACCAGGACGCTCAAGGAGAACAAGTCGTCCTGATAATGTATCATCTGGGGCATGGTTAAAAACAATGATCGGTTATTTCCGCTTCCGCGTAAAGCCTTGATGAAGCATATCTTTTCATGATATGAAATCAGAGATAGAAAATCGTTTTATCCTGAGGTTGAAATCCTCGGGCTAAGCGACAACCCATCCGCTTTGTCCTGAAAACCAATTCATGATGGAGCGGACCATTCGCCCTTATGGGCGAATAAAGTCCATTGGGAGGAAACATGAGACAGTATGAGCTAGTCGCCGTCTTTCCCACGGAGGAAGAAATCTTCCGCCTTGGGAAGGAGGCGGTCGTCGCGGAGCTCACCAAACAGGGTGCCGCAGACGTCAAGGAAACGGACATGGGCGACCGTCCACTCGCCTATGTGATCAAGAAGAAGGAGCGTGGCCACTACATCCTTTTCACGATGAACCTCGATCCGCAACACGTTACTCCCGCTGAGAAGATGTTCAAGCTGAACCCGAACCTCCTCAAATACCTGTTTGTCAGGGTTGAGGACTAAAAAAGAGAGGGGTGGGTATGAGCGATCTCGCCGTCGCCGTCATCGTTGGCAGGCTTACGCGCGATGCCGAACTCAAGTATACGAACTCTGGCCAAGCCATCTGTCATTTTTCCGTCGCAACCAGCGCACGGCGCAAGAAGGACGACCAGTGGGTCGAGGAATCCAGTTTCTGGGACGTTGACCTCTGGGGCAAACTCGGCGAAACAATCAACCAATACCTGACCAAGGGTAAATTGGTCGCGGTTGAGGGCCAGATGCGACAGGACAAGTGGGAACAGGACGGTCAGACAAGGACCAAGGTCAAGATAACGGCTGACACCGTGCAACTACTTGGTTCTCCTGCAGGCCAGGGAAGCCAGGGCGGCCCCTCGGGTCAACCCGGCTCCACCTACGAGAAGCCGCAAGCGCGTCCACAGAACCAGGCACAGCCCGCGAAATCGGGAGGTGGCCCTGCTGGAGTTCCAGGCGGCGACGATTTCACCGACGACATCCCGTTCTGATCGGCAAAACAAGGAGAAGAAGATATGTCCGATACAAGAGACCAGATGGATTCGAGATCCTCCCGTCAGGATGGCGATGGTTCCGAACCCAGGAAAGATGGAGAGGATCGTGGACCGGGCGGTCCCCGTCGCGGAAAGGGATTTTTCAAGAAGAAGGTCTGTAAATTCTGCACACAGAAGATAAAGGTTGATTACAAGGACATCGATTGCATGCGTCGTTTTGTGACAGAACGCGGCAAGATTCTCCCGCGGAGGATCACCGGAACCTGTGCCAAACACCAACGGGTCCTCGCTATTGGCATCAAAAGGGCGAGGGCATTGGCGTTCCTGCCCTACGTTGCGAAATAACAGAGTGATTTGACAGAAAGCCATGTCTGATCCCGTCACTGCTCTTCGCCGTAAAACCGAAGCCACATTTATTGTGGTTGGCTTTGCGTCGAGCTTGCTTTATAGCTCAGTTTTTTTATCGTTTGCGTTCCTGGTACCCGTTCAAATCGCCTTCGGGCGATTTGGTCGCCGCGCCGGAATGGCGGCGGCTGGAATTGCGTTGGCGGGTATAACAGTCGTCCAAGGATGGAGGCTTGTAGCCGCAAGAGCATTTGACGTGATGATGCTTGGAGCGGGGATAGTACCGCCCCTTGTCCTCCTCGGTGCGCTCGCCTTCATGAACGCGGGTTTCTGGCGGGGATTGGCGGCATCATACAGGGTCCTGCTCATCACTGCGGCGTGCGCACTCGCCACGATTCCTGTTCTCGTCTCTCTGGAGCACGACAGCTCCATCACCGCATACCTCGAGGAGCGCATTGGCAGCTTCATGGCACCACTCCGCTCGGCTTCGGGAACAGGATATGATGCATCGGTCCTCGCCGCTTCTCTCGATCCAAAGGAACTAGTTTCAGCGTCCATCATGACGTTGCGTAATTCATACGCCGCCATACTTCTCCTCGTGATTGGCGGAAGCTGGAGATGGGGAAATCGTTTGTCGGGCCCAGGCAGTCGTGGTAGGGAAGAGACGCCTGCAATCGACGAATTACATTTGCCCTATCCACTTCTCTGGGCTTTCCTGGCCTCATGGTCGCTCGTACTCGCCGCTGTGTTTACACACGTACCCGATGCGGTGGCGGCCATTGTCTGGAACTGCGCCATCGTGCTCTCCCTGGTCTACGCGGCTCAGGGCTTGGGAATAGCCACGTATTTATTTAAAAAATGGAACATGCCGAGGTTCCTGCGTATTGTCATCATTATTATGGCCATATGCGCGCTGGCGACACCGACGACAGGTTTAATCGTCGCGATCGCCATGCCCCTAGTCGGCGTAACCGAAATATGGATCCCCTACCGAAAACCAAAAGGAGTCGGAGCATGAGAGTCATCCTAAATCAGGACGTTCCGAATCTCGGTGAGCTCGGCGACGTCAAAGACGTTGCCGCAGGCTACGCCCGCAACTTCCTGTTTCCCCGCAGCCTCGCTTTCGCGCACAATGTGAAAAGCCTGGCACTCTTCGAAAAACGAAAGGCAGAAATCGAGGCCATCAAGGCCTCAAAACGATCCGCCTCCGCGAACCTCAAGGAAAAGATCGAGGCTGATGAAATCGTCCTGATCCTTCCGGCCGGAGCGAACGGCAAGCTCTATGGAGCTGTCACCGGTCACAACATCGCCGATGAACTACTGAAGAAAGGCATTGATATCGATCGAAAGCGCATCGAAGTCCCCGGCCGTTCAATAAAAAGCATCGGGAGCTACAAGATCGCCATTCGCCTTTACGAGAAGGACGAAGCCACGCTTCGTATTGCCATCCAAGGGCAACCGGTCAAATCAGAGTCCAAGGAAGAAGCACCAAAACCTCGTCGGCGCCGCTCCGAGGAACGGGATGCTGAATCGCAGCCGAATGTTGCTACCCATGCCGAAGGTAGTCCAACAGCTTGAGTCATTGCCGCGCTTGTGGCGCGGGTTTATGTTGGGCGCCCAAGGCTAAGCCACAGGCAGGCACTTCTCCAGCCTGCCACGGCATATGCTGTGGGCGCCCTCATTATTCGACGGGAGGTGATGGCGCATGATCCCAGCGGAACTCAAGGATAAAGTGCCCCCTCATAACGCCGAGGCCGAGCAGGCCTGCATCGGCGCTGTGCTCCTCGATCCAGAATCCGTCTCCAATGTGCGCCGTTTTCTTCGGCCGGAGGATTTCTATGTCAACGCCAACCGTGAGGTTTTTGCTGGTGTAATTTCACTCTATGAAAAAGGCCAGAAAGCTGATCTCATTACCCTCACCGATGAACTGAGACTCCTCGGGACGCTGGACAGGGTGGGGGGGCCTGGTTATATAGCCAATCTCACCTCTGTCACGCCATCGTCAGCAAATGTCGAGTACTACGCGCGAATTGTCCAGGAGGCATCAATTCGACGAAGCCTGCTCCGGCTTTCCGCCGACATTATCATGCGGGCCCACGATGATTCCACCGAATCGGCAATTGTCTTGGACGAAGCGCAAGCGCGTATTTTTGAGATATGCCAGAATAGGCAGGCTGTCTCGTACAAGAGCGTGAAGGAGCTTCTCCCCGAGACAATCAAGACGATTGAACGGCTCTTTAAAAATAAAAGTGCCTATACAGGGATTCCATCTGGCCTTCCTGACCTCGATTCGATGACTTCGGGATTCCAAAATTCGGAACTAATAATTATTGGCGCACGTCCTTCGGTTGGAAAGACAGCCCTCGCCATGAGCATGGCTTCGCACATAGCGGTCAAGGAGCGAATCAGTTGCGCGTTTTTTTCATTGGAAATGGCTGACATGGCCATCATGCAACGGCTTATTTCCAGCGAGGCACGAATTGCGAGTGAGAAAATCCGTTCCGGTCTCATCAAGCCTTCTGATTTCAACGCCCTGATGGAAGCCGCTGGCAGGATATATGAAGCACCTCTCTATATCATTGATATGCCGGATATCAAACTCCTTGACCTAAGAACTATGGCAAGGCGATTGCAAGCTGAGAGGGGCGTCAAGATAATCTTCGTCGACTACCTCACACTCATCACACACGAGAATGCCGACTTGCCACGATGGGAACAGATTGCGAGTATCTCGCGTTCGCTGAAATCCCTTGCCCGCGAACTCCGGATACCAGTCGTGGCTTTGTCGCAACTAAAACGTGAAGCTGAGGGAAAGCATCCCACTTTGGCCGACCTGCGGGAATCGGGTTCGATCGAACAGGATGCCGATCTTATCCTATTTCTGCATCGAGACCGGGAAACCAACAAAACAAGAGACGAACGCTCGCCTGTCGTCCAGACCGATCTGATAATCGCCAAACAAAGAAATGGTCCCGTCGGAAAGGTGGAGATTGCATTCCTGCCAGCATATACGCGATTCGAGTCCATGGAAAAGAAGATGGGTTAGGCAAAAGGAGGTTGATGCATGGGTATCCGTGACGATTGCGATTTTGATGTCCTCGTCAACGAGACAGAGCGAATGGTAATAGATGAAATCGAACGAAATCTCAAACTACGAGCGGATCCAAGCATATGTCTATGCCAGGACTGCATGCTTGATATGGCCGCCTTTTCCCTCAATTCCCTCAAACCGATATATAGAGTATCTCTTTTGGGAACTATGTACGCCCAAGCCATGAATGAAAGCAGCTATTCTCAGGAAGTAAGGACGGCCGTCGATGCTGCGATAACCAAGATTCGTGCAAACCCGGCCCACGACTAAAGTGCGGATTCCGTTTCGAGTATCCTTATGGAACGGTATGGCCCCTTGAAAATCCGGTCAAATGGCGCCTCGTGAATGCTCCGCGCCTTTTCGGAAACGGTCTTGGTGTAGGTTCCCTGGTCGACAGGGAGAATCGCAACCTGATCTTCCTTTAGGCCCACGAGGTGAAAAACGAGTTTGTCATCCTTTTTCCCGGCATAGGCAACGGATATTTCCGTGTCGGGCACCTGTTCCATTGCCTTTTGCAACAACCAATATTTAATGATTTCCACCGCCTCGGGATCCATGCCATCCACGAGAATCCGCGCCCGTTCAAAGAGTTCAGGGTAGCCCACTACTGCTTGTGCGTTTTTCGGCAATTCAATCGCACCTCGATAGAGGGACATTCTCTCTAGTTCGGGTAATGCGACAATATCCATCCCTGATTTTTTAGAATAAAGCCTGACCCTGAGTTCAGGCTTAAGCCGGGCTCCACAGTTGGGACAGATGATGGCGAGGAAATCACCGCCAAGTATTTCATCGAATGCCTTTGGGCTCGTCTCAAGATCAATTTCCTCTGGCAAATCGGCATCAAATGTCGTTTCACATCTGCATGTTACTTTTCTCATTTTAACATCCTTCATTTGGCGACAAAATATAGTAGGTCACCAACTGTCGCAAGTATGAAGATCGCAAGTATGAAAGTCGCGCCGATGAACTGGTAGCGATAGATCGTAATCGGGCGAAGTGCCTTCTGACGCGCTCCCTCCACTACGAACATGACAATCTGCCCCCCATCCAGGGCTGGTATGGGTAAAAGGTTCATGATGAAAAGGCCGATGGAAAGAAATGCCAGGAAACTCAAAGGCACCGCTAGCCCACCCGATGCCGAACGTTGGATACCTATAGTCGCCGACTGACCAACCAAATACGTGATCCGTGCGGGACCGGATAGGGCCTTGAAAAGATTCACCCCCTGAAAAAGGCTTCCAAGTCCCTTCAAGGTCGCCCCAAAAGTAGACCACGTCTCAGAAAATCCAGCGGAAATGGCCGCGACTGCTGTAGATGCCGCACGCACAACATGGGTCTCGGTCTTGAATCCAAGGCCTAGATTGGAAAGGCCTTGGCTGTTCCAACTGAGGATCACGCTGTGTTCCTTCGGACTCCCCCCGCGACTGACAGTGATTTTCACACGTTCAGGCTTGGTGGAATTCAATATGGAGAATGCCTCTATTGCATGATGGACTTCCTTACCATCAATCGAAACTATCAAGTCTCCAATCTCAATGCCCGCGATCTGTGCGGCGCTCCCTGGGGATACAGTGCCAACCAATGGATCGGCCCAATACGAGACGCCGATAAGCCCGCCTCCGGTATCCTTATCCATCATAGGAGTAACGAACTTGGTATAAGGAACTCCATCTCGATCTATTTTGAGTGAGACCGGTTTGTTGGCAGACAATGTAATCTTCTCAAGAAGGTCACTGAAATCCAATATAGCTTTTCCGTCAGCAACGACAATACGATCACCCGATTTGAGCCCCGCTCGGTCTGCGGGATAACTCGAAAGACGTGGGGAACCAAGGTCATACTCGCTGAGTAACACAATCCTGTTCGAGTATGTAGGTGTGGAATATCCAATGGTTGACACTAGAATGAACACAAGAAAAGCAAATAGCACATTGGCGGCTGGTCCAGATAGGGCTATGACGATGCGCCGCCATGGAGAGGCCGCATAAAAACTGCCGTTTTCACGCGGAAGTTCGGGGGCCTTCGTTTCGAGGGCCTTGCGGAAGGATTCCTCGCCCTTCATCTTACAATACCCACCGATGGGGAATGCCGAAAAGCGCCATTCTGTACCGCCTTTCTTGAAACCGGCAATGCGCGGTCCCCAGCCGATGGAAAAGGTCTCAACCTCTACACCCACCGCACGAGCTGCGACAAAATGCCCGAGTTCGTGAACCAGCACGACCAGACCGAGACCGATGAGGCCGAGCACGATGGTAACGATCAGCATTCGATCTCCCTGACAACGGCTGCGGCCGCTTCCCTGGCATGCCCGTCTATTTCAAATATACTCTCGAGCTCGCGCGCTCGGGAAGGCCAACCAGATTCCAGAGTCCTTTCCACGACTTTGGCGATGTCTGTATAGCCAATGTTGCTCGATTCAAATGCCGCTACCGCTACCTCGTCAGCGGCATTATAAGCGATTGTTGCCCCTTCTCCAGCCGCGAGTGCATCATAGGCCAGTCCGAGCAAGGGATACCGATCCCTTTGTGGCTCACGGAACTCTAAGGTGCAACCGGCGAGATCCAGACGCCCATATGGGCAAGGGATGCACGAGGGCCAGGTGAGGGCGTTCTGAATGGGTAATCGCATGTCGGGGGCAGAAATTTGGGCATAGAGGCTTCCGTCACGAGTTCGAACAAGAGAGTGTACCAAGCTTTGGGGATGGATGAGCACACGCACACGTTGACTTTCGATGCCAAAGAAGCGCGATGCCTCTATTACTTCCAGGCCCTTATTGGCCATCGTGGAAGAATCAATCGTTATCTTGCGGCCCATGTTCCAGTTTGGATGCGATGCGGCTTCATCTGGACTCATTTGGACAAGTTCGGGGAGGTCTCGATCACGAAAAGCACCGCCTGATGCCGTAATGATGAGTTCATCAATCTCCGCTGCGCCAATAGTTGCAATGAGTTGGAAGAGTGCGGCGTGTTCAGAATCGACAGGCAGTATTTTTCCACCCTTTGATCGTGACAATTCAGCGAGAAGAGGCCACGCCATGACGACGCTCTCTTTATTTGCAAGTGCGAGATTCTTACCGCTGGACAACGCGGCGAGCGAAGGTCGAAGGCCCCCTGAACCAGCCGCGCCATTCATGACGAGGTCCGCTTCAGTATTAGTGATGAAATCATCCAGCCTAGAAGGACCAACAAAATCAATGTCCCTCACAGTGGAAGCCGAACCGCTGAGGCAGAGTTTCGCTTCTGGGAAACGCAAGGCCAAGGCTCGAAGGCCATTCTCGTCGAAATGCGCAGATAGTCCAACAACTTGGAGTATGTCCCTATGGCACTCTATCACATCAAGAGTTTGGCGCCCGATGGAGCCTGTCGCCCCAACGATGATGATGCGCTTTCGCAATTGTTTCAGCGGAAGTATCCCAAAAGAAGCGATAACCCGTAAAAAACGGGAGCCGCAAAAAGGAGGCTGTCGAAAGTATCCAGAAAACCTCCGCGGCCTGGCACGGTACTACCAGAATCTTTGATTCCAGCCGATCGCTTAAGCGCGCTTTCAAAAAGGTCGCCAACAATGACAGCAACTCCCACAGCCAGTCCAAAGGCAAGAACTGTCCACCATGGTGCATTGATTGCGTGCGGGAAAAGGATGGCACATCCAAAAGCGGTCCCGACCGAGCCGCAGATTCCCCCGATGAAACCTGCGATGCTTTTATTTGGCGAAACGGCGACTATGCCCCTTCTCCGGCCAAGAGTAATCCCAACAAGCCAGGCAAGGCTGTCGTTTCCGAAGGAAAGGATACAGAAGGTAAGAAGAGAAGCTGTGGCATATCGTGGTTCGGAGGCGATTAGGACTATGATGGCTCCGAAAAGGCCAGGATAAACGGCTACAAAACCAAGGGCTGCGGCTCGGGGCAGCACCTCGGCAATGCCGTCAACCTTGACAAAAGCCAATTCCGTGAAAGATGCAATCAGTATTATGCCCATCACGAGGACCAATCCGAGGCATGCTCCTGTCAAAACGGAATCGCCTCCTAGAAGTCCGCCAATATAGGCAGCGACTGGGAGGCCCACACCCAAGATCATGAAAAGGATGGGATTGGCGACGATCCCCTTTGTTTTGAAGAAAGCAGCGAGTTCCAGGGCACAACCGCCGACAAAAACAAGAACTACGAGAACAGCGACCCCGTGATTGAATTGTGGCAAAAGGACTACCACGGTATAGACAAAAGGTATACCAAGGAAAAAAAGCAGGAGTCTTTGGATGAAGTTACTCACGAAATGGCACCAAAACGGCGCTCGCAGCTTGCGTACGCTTCCACCGCGATCGCCAGATCCTCCGATCCGAAATCAGGCCAATACTTATCACTGAACCATAACTCAGAATATGCTGACTCCCAAGTAAGAAAATTGGACATGCGCTTTTCACCACTCGTGCGGATGATCAGGTCAGGATACGGCAGTTCCGGGTGATCCATGGCTCCTTGCAGGGCTTCCTCACTGGGCATCAATCCATTTTCCGCGAGCCGACGGGCAGCACGCACGATCTCATCGCGACCGCCATAATTTATTGCCAGATTGAGTGTCATCCTATCCAAAGACGCGGTCTCGGCCTCAATGTCGCGTATCTCTCTCATAATATCCGACGGTAGACCTTCAGCATCGCCTGAATGAAGAACGCGTACACCATTTGCGCGGTAAAAACCCAACTCCGCCTTCAAGTGTTGTTTGATGAGACCCATTAGAAAACCGACCTCCTCGGTCGTACGCTTCCAATTCTCCGTCGAGAACACGAAAAGTGATAGATATTTTATCCCAAGATCTTCTGCGGCTTTTACAATGACCTTGGCCGTCTTGAGTCCTTCGCGATGCCCTTCTGTCCTGGTTAGACCCCGGGATTTTGCCCAGCGCCCATTGCCATCCATGATCACACCAACGTGTTTCGGAATCTTGCTTTCTATCGATGTGTCGGACATGATCGTATGGAGTTCCTAGACTTCCATTATCTCTTTTTCTTTTTCCTCTAGGGCTTTGCCAACATGCGCAATGTAGGTATCGGTCAATTTTTGTAGCTCTTCTTCTTCTTTTTTAATTACATCTTCGGGAACACCCCCCGCCGCAAGATGTTTCTTGACATCTTCCAGGCCATCACGACGAATATTTCGGATTGAGACACGTGACTGTTCGGTCATGCTCTTGGCCAGTTTTACCAATTCCTTCCGCCGCTCCTCGGTAAGGGGTGGGATGGCGATTCGTATTACCTTACCGTCGTTGGAAGGATTGAGCGACAGTTCGGATCGCTGAATTGACTTCTCAATCTCGCCTATGAGTGCACGATCCCACGGTTGTATCACAATGAGCCTCGCCTCAGGAACCGATACAGTCGCAACCTGTGAGATGGGTGTTTTCTGGCCGTAGTAATCCACGCGAATTTTATCAAGCAGGGTAGGGGACGCTCGACCCGTCCTGACTCCGTTAAATTCGTCCTTGAGGGCCAATACTGCCTTTTTCATTTTTTCTTCGCAGACGACTTTTGCGGATTCCATTGTACCCCCCATGGAGAGGCCGTCCGGACAGTTTCGTTGATGGACGACCTCTTGTTTTCCCCTTAGGCTTCTCCAGCCTTGACGTAGACGTAATCGACGATCTCTAGTTTGCACCCGGCATCCTTGGCTATTGCCGCCATCGCCTGCGCAACCGGTGTTTTCTCTTCCTTTACAAAACCTTGATCCAGAAGGGATATCTCGGACATCAGCTTTTTCAATTTGCCGACTAATACACCCTGGATAACCTTTTCCGGTTTGCTCTTCATTTTTTCATCCAACTCGACCTGTTTCTGGAAAATGTCCTTCTGCTCCTGAATCCAAGAAGGGGAAGGCTTGCTCTGGTCCAAGAACATCGGGTTGAAAGCGGCGATATGCAGAGCAATGTCGTGAGCGAATGCCTTAACCTTCTCATCCTCAAAGGCTTCTGGCTTGTCTGAACGCATTTTTACAACGACGGCGAGAGAACCCTCGCCATGAACGTATGCGTGCAGGTACTCGTTGCTTGTTGAAGTCACACGGAGAACACGTTTCAACGCGATATTCTCTTTGATTTGCGCTGCCAGATCGCGGATCTGCGCCTCGAGTGCTTCAGACGGCTTGTCGGAATCATTCGCAAAAGCTGTCTCGACTATTCTTTTTCCTGCGTCGATAAAATCTTTGTTGCGGCAGACAAAGTCGGTTTCACAGACGATCTCGACGATCGAGATCTTGCCCGCGCCTTCTTTGATGAACACCTTTCCTTCGTTGGTTGCGCGGCCTGAACGTTTCTCAACTCCTGCCATGCCCCATTCGCGGAGTATTTTTTCCGCGGCAGCCGGATTACCCTCGGCCTCGACGAGAGCCTTCTTACAATCCATCATCCCGGCGCCAGTCTTTTCGCGCAGGTCCTTTATATCGCTCGCCTTGATATCCATATATCTCTCCTGATCTCTGGATCGCAGGTATGTTACTTGGCCTCGTAAAGCCTGTCATCATCGACTATGGGAACAACTTCCTCGTTTACCGGTTCTTCGACTTTGGGCTTGTCCGCCACACTGTATGTCGCAGGATCGATCTCCACTTCATCGTCTTCCGCGGAGGGAGCCGCATCGGTCTTGATTTCTTCGCTTTCATCGCCAGAAAGATTCTCAATGATCTTGAGCCCTTCGGCGGCGCCGGCCTCGACTACCGCGTTCGCAATGATCTGGGTGAAGAGGCTAATCGAACGGATGGCATCGTCGTTGCCGGGGATTGGATACGTGATGCCCTCGGGATTGCAGTTGGTATCGACCACCGCTACGATGGGAATCCCCAACTTCTGTGCTTCTGCGACCGCGATCGCTTCTTTTCTTGTATCAATGACAAAAATGGCACCAGGAAGTTCTTTCATCTCCTTGATTCCACCAAGGTTCTTCTCAAGCTTTGTTTTTTCCTTCTGCAGACTGGCAATCTCTTTTTTGGTAAGGCTCTCGAAGGTTCCATCGACCTCCATCTTCTCAATTTTCTTGAGGCGCTGGATGGATTTTTTTATAGTGGTAAAATTGGTGAGCATCCCGCCCAGCCAACGATTGTTCACAAAAAACTGTTCACAACGCTCAGATTCCTTCTGGATTGCGGTCTGTGCTTGCTTCTTTGTCCCTACAAATAATACGCTCTTCCCAGTGCCCACGATTTTCTGAATCGCATCGTAGGCTTCCTTGATAGCTTGAATGGTCTTTTGTAGATCAATTATATGTATTCCATTGCGCTCGGCGAAAATGTACTTTTTCATTCTGGGATCCCAGCGCTTCACCTGATGCCCAAAGTGCACACCTGACTCAAGCAAATTCTTCATCGTCACTACTGCCAAGAGTTCCTCCCATGGTCGAGCGCATCGCTCGACCTCCGTCTCTGTATCTCATCGATCACCAAGATCAAACCGTCCCGGTGGATCGACGGAAAATGCCGGCGTACAAACACCGGTCGGACTGCCGAAGCCTGACAGGCGTCGGCTGCCCTGAATCAGCCACTTGTCATTGGGTTGCCAAGGTCTGAATGTGGAAACCCGCAGAAAGAAGAATGACATAAAGCTCCCGCATTGGCAAGCCCACGACCCCCGTCCACGAACCCTCCAGTCTGTCGATAAAAAAGGCTGCGAGCCCTTGGATACGATATGCGCCCGCTACTCCCATCCATTCGGCCGCCCTCAAATATGCATCGATGTCCGAATCATTCATTGGTGCAAAAACAACCTTTGAATCCGAACGTGACTTCAGAATGTTCCCCGAAGAGCGATCAAGAAGCGCAATCCCTGTTCTGACAATATGTGATTTTCCGGCGAGGAGCCGAATCATTCGGTGAGCGTCTGCCATGTCTTTCGGCTTGCCAAGACCTTGCTCTCCACCAACGAAATTTTCGTCAGGGACACAAACCAGAGTGTCAGCGGCCAACACAAGGCGTTGGGATGGGGGTTGCGAAAGCGCAGCGGCGGCTATGACCTTGTCCTCAGCCAGTGCGAGAACCCGATCTGCGGGAAGTAAATTGTCCCTTAGTGTTTCATCGACATCCGTTGCCAGGACGTCAAAGGGAATACCAGCGTTTTCCAGCAGTTCACGTCGTCTCGGGGAATTAGAGGCCAACAATATTCGTTCCATTAAGCGATGGTCTCCCATTCATCAATCGGGTCAAGGTCGATACATAATCTAGCTTGACATCACATCCTTGACCATATTAATGTCAAAATGTTAGAGCGATTAGCTCAGATGGATAGAGTGTCGGCCTCCGAAGCCGAAGGTCGCGCGTTCGAATCGCGCATCGCTCAGAAGCTCGCGTAATCAAATCAATGCCTTTTCTTCCAACTGCGGAAGGTTCTGACGCTTTGGATCCAGCCTCTTTTCGTTCTCGACTCAGTCTGTCGGACTTAAACCCGCAGGCTTTGAGGGACAAAGCCGGACGGTGATTGCGGAGACCGGGATCGGGGCGAGATCGACGCATGTGGGCCCATGACGAGCGAGAAGCTCCGGAAAGTCGTTTGGCGGCTCAACAGGGAAGTGGCCGGATGTCAGGCGGAAGTCACGGAAGGGCGGGTGAGGACCAGTTCATCGTCAGGAAAGGCACTGCTGGTCCCGCATCCGCACAACCTCGAGGATAACGTGTGCGTGTGAGAGCAGTCCCCATTCCGTTTTGACCTTGGCCTACCCACTTGAGAGG
>Ga0118677_10008569_pt1 | contig 16339 bp, 14 predicted proteins | sample AliMusrvi5mmetaG_FD_86154 | JGI IMG/M metagenome (GOLD analysis project Ga0118677, IMG submission 86154) | reverse complement strand
AGCCAGCCCGAAGAGCAATCGCCCCTTGTCGAAGATAGGCGTCTGCGGTGAGTCCATATACTTCGGCTCGCTGCCATCCAGCGAGCCGAAGTATATGAACTCACCGCAAACGCCTATCTTCGACAAGGGTCGATTGCTCTTCGGGCTGGATCGCGCCCGTGTTTCCATTCGCAACCAGCAGGAAGCGGTGCTGGTGGAAGGTTACATGGATGTCATCGGCACGCATCAGGCCGGGTTCACCAACGTTGTCGCTGGAATGGGCACATCGCTGACCGAAAGCCAGTTGAAGATGCTCAAGCGCCTGAGCACGCGCATCGTTCTGGCGCTCGATCCCGATGCCGCCGGCAATCGGGCTGTGATGCGCGATGTCGATGTGGCGCGCGAAACGCTCGAACGCGATGACACACCCACTTTCGATGCGCGCGGCGTGATCCGGCATGAGTCCAAACTTAACGCCGACATCCGCGTCGCAGTCATGCCAGAGGGACTCGATCCCGATGAGATTGTGCTGCAATCGCCCGATCGCTGGCGCGAGGCCATTGCGCAGGCGCGCCCGGTGGCCGAGCATGCCATCGATAGCTTGCTGGCAGGGTTCGACCTTAATGACCCGCATGGCAAATCGGAGGCGGTGAAGGCCGTAGCGCCAATTGTGCGCGACCTGTCCGACCCGGTGAAGCGCGATTATTACGTTCAGCAACTGGCGCGCAAGTTACATCTCAGCGCGCGCGCAGTTGCCGCGGCTATGGCAACCGTTCCGAAGACGGAGCTTCGTCACACCGAGCCGCCAAAGGGAGACACCAGCATACGCGCTTCCGGGCAGCGCCAACCGCCTATGCCGGATGACCCCATGTCGTCCGAACTGCCGGGCGGGGACGGACAACCCGCCTACAGTAAGCCGCCTGTTCGGACCACTCAGAATCGGTCTGATCTGGAGACCCACATGGTCGCGATCCTGGCGCGCCGGCCATCGGCGTTGATGGATGCCAACGTTGTCCTGACGCGGGCGAACCTGGATATGCTCAGTCAGGATGACTTCACCAACCCAGCCTTGCGCGCCGGTTTTGTCCAACTGAATCACGCAGCCACCGGTCAGGTTCTCCCGGAAGCCGATGACGACTGGTTGGAATTGATTGCGGACGTTCAACTGGCTGAAGACGCGTCTGGTAACATTGATGACGAAACCTATCTGCGCGAGACGGCAGTGCGCACGGCGTTGCGATTAAGAGAGCAGAATCTGTTGCGAGATCGCTCGGCAATAGTCATGATGACGGATGAGGCGCAGAACAACAATGATCGCCAACTGGCTTCACAGTATAATCTTCAACTCCAAGGTGTGAATACAAGGCTGTTGCGCACACAAAAGGCGTTGCGCCTGCGCAGCATGATCACAATCGTTTGAATAAAGTGACGACCGAATCTATGACAGCAAAAACAACTAAACAGGCTGCTGGTATGGAAACGGAGCCTTTGCGCAGCCGCGCGTCGCGTTGGAGCCAGAATGCGCCACAAGATGCGCCAGCCGACGGACCGAGCGAGCCGCAGGAATTCGAGGAGTCAGCTGACCAGTCGGGCGACACGGGCACAGATACCGTTCCGAGTGATACCCCTGATCCGCTTGTCCGAGCCTTCGGGTTTGGCAATGACTCGGATCTAGTCACTCGCGACCTGGGCGCGCCGCCTGAGGAAGAGGATGCGGAACTAGCGGCTGCGTATGCGCTGGCTGAGGGCGAAGACGAAGAAGAAACCCTCGAGGATCTGTCTGAACTCGATGCCCGCAGGCTTGCGGATGTTGACCAGGCCGAAGGCGATGACCCGGTGCGCATGTATCTGCGCGAGATCAGCGCAACGCCATTATTGAGCGCCGACCAGGAATTGCGCACGTGCGCCACATTCAGCGCTGATCAGTTGCGCCCCAAGATAAAGATAATCGCCGACGCGGCCGGGATGAGTTTCTGGCAGGTGGCCTATGCGCACATGACCGATTCCTGGCAGGTCGTGGTGGAGGCGTGCGCCAAACGCGCGACGCATGCGCCTCGGCTGGCTCGCATTCTGACCGAGGCGCGCCAGATGCCGTTTGCTTATATGGATGTCTCGCCTGCTTACATGCAGCAGTTTCTGCGCGAGTTGGGCTGGGGACAGGATCAGACGGTGGAGGAGATGAGCAAACCGCTTTTCGAGGTTGTCCTCGCGGCCATCGTGCTCCCGCCATACTTTATCGATATGCTGGCCGAGCACCTGACCAATATTGACGACGGCGAAAATCCGGTGGCCCCGCCCGAGTGGGATGAGGTGAGCGATTGGGTGGTTCTGACAGAACAAAACGAAGACCATCTCCTTGATATCCATAGCCGCGCCGCGGAAGCGCGCCTGTCGCTCATCCGCGCGAACCTGCGCCTGGTTGTGAGCATTGCAAAACGATATCTGGGGCGCGGCATCTCGTTCCTCGATTTGATCCAGGAAGGCAACATGGGGCTGTTGCGCGCGACCGAGAAGTTCTACTCGTGGCGCGGTTTCAAGTTCAGCACCTATGCCACATGGTGGATACGTCAGGCCATCAGCCGATCCATCGCCGATCAGGCGCGCACGATTCGCATCCCTGTGCATCTTGTGGAGACGATCAACAAACTCTCGCGCGTGCAACGGCGCATGACTCAGGAGATGGGTCAGGAGCCGACCACTGAAGATCTGGCGATGGAGATGAACCTGCTTACGGAAGCAGAACTCGCCGCCATCATGGAAGCACAGTCCAACCACAAGACTATCGACCCGGCATTGGAGCGCAAGCTGGAGCAGGCCGTCAAGTATGTGCAGGAGATCATGCGCGTGTCCGCGGAACCGATCTCGCTTGATACGCCCGTCGGCAGCGAGCAGAACAGCCTGTTTGGCGACTTCATCGAAGACCAGAGCGTGATATCGCCGATGGACTCGGCTACGCTGGAGATGTTGAAGGAACAGGTGCGGTCGGTATTGACCAGCTTGAGCGAGCGCGAGCGCAATGTGCTCGAGATGCGCTTCGGCTTCCGCGATGGCAAGACTCACACGCTGGAAGAGGTCGGCCAGATGTTTGGCGTGACGCGTGAGCGTGTGCGCCAGATCGAGGCCAAGGCCCTTCGGAAACTGCGCCACCCGCATCACAGCCGCCGTTTGCGCGACTACCTCAGCGATCAGTAATCTAATCGCTTTGCGAAAGGAGCTTTCCTTACAATGACTCCTGATAACGCTATCGAACCAAATGTCAAACAGGCCGTGCCGTTTTTTAGAGTGTTGGACATGGGCGCATCACTGCATTTCTACATCGACGGCCTCGGTTTCATCATGATGAAGAAGTGGATCGACGACGGCAAGTTGCGCTGGTGCTGGCTTGAGATCGGCAATGCGGCGTTGATGCTGCAGGAGATTCGTCGCGAAGGGCACGGTGCGTGGACGCAAGAGGGCAAGCTGGGCATCGGCGTCACGATCTCTTTTCAGTGTGCCGATGCTCTCGCGATCTACCGTGAAGTCACTTCGCGCGGGATTCAGGCAAGTAGACCCTTCGTTGGAAATGGAATGTGGGTCGCCGCCCTCTCGGATCCTGACGGCTACAAGCTTGAATTCGAAAGCCTCACGAATGCCCCCGAGGAGTCGCTTTACTCAGACGCCGCCTGAGCTTCTCATACACGATCATCTCCGCATCGTAGGTTCGCATGTCGATGCGCATATCCTCGCTGACGTGAATCCCTTCTGCCATCAACTTGTCGCGTTGTATGGATGACAGCTCGTTGTTGGGAATTGATAGGCGCCCCAGTGCGTTGATGACGCGCCACCACGGGATGCGCGTCTTCGGCGGCGCAGCGTGCAGGGCATATCCCACGGCGCGCGCCCGGCCAGGGCGTCCGCACTGGCGCGCCACGCCCCCGTAGCTCATCACCATGCCACGCGGGATCAGGCGCACCACGGCGTACACTTCCTCGTATAAACCAGCGCTGTCCATGTTTGCATTATCGCCCATGCGGACCCCTCTCTCCGGCCAAGCCGCCTCCCCTTCAAGGGGCGGGGAGTCAGATTCTCCCCTTTCCCTCTGGGGGAAGGGGGGTGGGGGTAGGTCTTTATGGCTTGCGAAGGCGCCTGGGCGGATGACGATGTCTGACGGCAACCTTCGCAAGGATTCACACTGACCTGCTATAGTTGGCGGCGTGATCACATTCACGCAGCCGCTGTTCCTGGCATTGCTGGTGCTCATCCCGGCGAGCGCCATTATTGCGCTGCCGCGACTGCGACGCCAGCGAGGAAGGGGCGGCGCACACCTGGCTCCAACGCATGCGTGGGCGGGGCTGCTCATCCGAACGCTGCTTCTGCTGTGTGTGATCTTCTCGCTTGCAGGCATTCAGGCCGTCACGTTTAACAACAAACTTGCCGTTGCATTCATCATCGATGTTTCGGACAGTATGCGCGCCAGCGGGCGGGATTCGGCGCAGCAATTCGTGCGCGAGGCGTTGCGCGTCATGCGCAATGACGGCAGCAACGCGGCGGCAATCGTCGTGTTTGGCGCCGATGCGCAGGTTGAACGCAGCCTGTCGGAGCTCAATGACCTGCCTGGCCTCAGCACGCAGGTGCGCACTGCCGGCACCAATGTCGAAAGCGCCATACGACTCGGTCTCGCATTGCTCCCCTCTGATCATGCCAAGCGCCTCGTGCTGCTCAGCGATGGGCAACAGACGGTCGGCGATGCCGACGCCGCGGCGCGGCTGGTTCGCGCGGTCAATGCGCGGCTCGACGTTGTGCCGATCACGGTGAAAGAAGGCCCCGATGCCGCCGTCGAGCGCATCGACGCGCCCCAGCGCGCCTCCATCGGGCAGGTGATCCCGTTGCAGGTGGCTGTGCGATCCAATGCGGCCATGCGCGCGCAACTCACGGTGTTCTCCGGCCCGGATGTCGTTGCACAGCAGAGCGTCAATCTGGTTGTGGGGCTGAATGACTTCAGCGTGCGCTCCAATGCCACGCGCACTGGCTTTACCGAGTTTCGCGCGCAGATCAGCGCGGAAGTTGATACCGTCCCACAGAACGACACACTGTCGGCATCCGTGATTGTGATCGGCCCGCCGCGCATATTGCTTGTCACGATCCCGCCAGGCGACCCGCTGCCCGGTGATAAAGGCATCGTGGTCGATGAGACTTCCGCCATCAAGGCGGCGTTCACTGCGGCAGGTATTCTCTATGATGAAACCACCGCGCGTTCTTTACCGACGGAGATGCAATCGCTGTCCTCGTATCAGTCGATTGTAATGGTGGATGTGCCGGCGCGCGAATTGTCGCCGCGCAGCATGCTGGCAATCCAGAGCTATGTGCGCGATGCCGGCGGCGGATTAGTAACCATCGGCGGCCCCAGCAGCTATGGCGTGGGTGGTTACTTCAAGACGCCCTTGGAAGAGACCCTGCCGGTGGATTCGCAGATCAAAGACCCGCGCCGTTTCCCCTCGGTGTCGATGGTGATTGTGATGGACAAGAGCGGCAGCATGAGCGTCCAGGAGAGCGGGGTGATGAAAATTCGCCTCGCCGCCGAGGGCGCCGCGCGCGCCGCTGAACTCATCAACGATGATGACGAGATCACGATCATCGCGTACGACACAACGCCGGCAGACGTCATCGGCCCCTTCACCGGGCGCACGCGCGCGCAGTATCTTGATAAGGTGACGACCATTGCCCCGGGCGGCGGCGGAATCTATACCTTTGAATCGCTCGTGAAAGCGGACAGCATCATTTCGGCGGCAACGCGACCGACCAAGTTCGTCATTCTCATGGCCGACGGAAACGATGCTGAACATCAAGATGGCGCGCGCGAAGTAGTCAAGCAAATGCATGCGAAGGATGTAACGGTGAGTGTGGTCTCCGTTGGCGAAGGGACCGATGTTCAGTTCTTGCAGGACCTTGCGAAACTCGGTGGCGGGCGCTTCCACCTGACCACCAAGGCTTCCAATCTGCCGACGATTTTTACCGAAGAGACCGCGCTCGCGCAACGCAGCTACATCATCGAGCAGCCCTTCTCCGCCAAAGCCGGCGTCGGCAGCCCGATCCTTAGCGGCATTACGAAGTTGCCTCAACTGCTGGGATATGTGGCCACAACTGCCAAACCGGCGGCGCAGGTCATCCTCAAGGCGAATGAAACCGACCCGTTGCTGGCGACGTGGCAATACGGTCTGGGGCGTGTGGCCTCGTTTACATCGGACGCCACCGGGCGCTGGGCCAAGAGTTGGGTCGCATGGCCCGACTTCCCGAAGTTCTGGGCGCAGACGGTGCGTTGGACGATTCTCGACCGCCCCGATACCGGCGTGGATGTGCGCGTGACCCAACATGCCGACCAGTCGTTAATCGAGGCCGATTTGCCGCCGGCGCGGATCGACGACAACATCAAGATGTCTGCCACGTTGATCGACAGCCAGGGCAAGTCGGCGCAGACGCCATTGATCGAGACTGCGCCGGGACATTACGAGGCCCCCGCATACCTCAACCAACCAGGAGCCTATTTCATGCGCATCGAGAGCGCGACGCCGTTGACGAATACAACCAGTGTCAGCGAGACAGTGCGGGTTGAGCGCTCGCTCGCGTGGGTCAAGCCGTATTCGCAAGAGTATGCGCCCACCAACAACAATGGGTTGGATTCAATGGATGCATGGGCCGCGCTGGGTGGCGGCGCGCGCCTGAATTCACCTGCGCAGGTGTTTGAACTGAACGCGCCAGCGGCGGCATCGCGCACAGAGCTGTTCCCGTGGTTGATGGCGCTGGCGGCGCTGCTGCTGCCATTCGACATCGGGGTGCGGCGCATCGCGGTCAGCTTCCGCAAGCTGCTGGGTTTCGGACGACTGGATGCTTCGCGCGCCACGGCCTCGATCGAACGGAGCGGGCGCATGAGTTTGTTGCTGCAAGCGAAGTCGCGCGGATCGCGTGTGATGGATCCGGTCTCGTTATTCGACCGCCCAACCGGCAACGCCTCTCCGCAAGCGCGCGAGCGAGCGCAAATGCAATCCCCTGCACAGGCTGGACAATCGAATAGCCCGCCTGAACCACAACCCGCAACTGCGGAACCACCGATGCAAGCCGGCGCAACCGCCGCTGAATTATTGCGCCGGCGTCGTCGCGCCGCCCTGCCCCCCGATACAAAGCCAAACGAATAAGCCTTGTCGCAAGTACAATACCACTATCAACTTTGATAGTGCAGGAGACGCACAATGAAACTGGGATATCTATGTAATTATTCTGAGTCCGAAGCGCAACGCGCTGGGCGACTTGGTTTTCAATCACTGGAAACACATGCTACGTCGCTCATTCCAAATCTCGACGCACCACCAGATCTGAAAGAAGTCGCGGCCGGCATCAACGATGTGCTGGCGCGCAACAATGTGGCCATCACGGCCATATCAACTTATGCCAATCCTCTGCTTGCAGACCCGGCGATCACATTACAGCGCTATCGCAACATATTTGAGCTTGCGAAGTTGCTAGGTGTGAGCGTCGTCGCCAGCATGGCCGGCAACCTGCCCGAGCGGCCCTACAGTGAAGCCATGGCGCGGTTCGAGCTCGTTTTTGGGCCGATTGCCAAAGCCGCCGAAGACATGGGATTGCGCGTGGCCTTTGAGAACTGGCCCGGCATGTGGGGCGACATTCCATGGCACAGCGTCAACCTGGCCTGGTCGCCGCGCAACTGGACTGAGATGTTCAACCGCGTGCCTTCGCTCGCACTCGGGCTGGAGTTTGACCCGTCCCATCTGGTGTGGCAAGGCATCGATCATATCGTGGCGTTGAAGGAATTCAAGTCGCGCATTTATCACTCACATGCCAAAGACACCGAGATGCTGATGCACAATGTGCGGCGTGAGGGGATTCTTGGTATTCATCACAATTGCTGGCGCTATCGCATCCCCGGTTACGGGCAGATCAACTGGGCCGAGTACATCGCGGCGTTGATCGAGATCGGTTACGACGGCGGCGTCGCCATCGAGCACGAAGACCCGGTCTTCGCGGGCGACCGCTTCGAAGAGGGACTGGTGCGCGGGTTCCACGTGCTCAATCCTCTGGTGAACCCGTAACGTTTCACTCAATAATCACATGCCTGTTCTGGATCAGTTCACTTTTGAGTGCCTCAGCCACGGCGAGGAGCAGACGCAGCGCCTTGGCGCGCGGCTCGGCATTCTGTTGCCTGCGCATGTCGTAATCGCGCTGACAGGCACGCTTGGCTCTGGCAAGACGCAGTTTGCGCGCGGCATTGGCATGGGCTGGGGCGCGCTGCAACCTTTGCGCAGCCCCACGTTCACGCTGGTGCAGGAACATCGCCGCGCGAAGGACGGCGATGTTCTATATCACATCGACCTTTATCGCATCGAGAACGGCGCGGGGTTGCAGTCGCTCGGGCTGGACGAGATTCTTGAGGACGATCACAGTGCGTGCATCATCGAGTGGGCCGATCGCGCGCCGGAGTTGATCCCGCCGGATGCGATCATAGTCCGGTTTGAGATGACCAACGAGAGCAAGCGCCATCTTACGTTTTCGGCCAAAACGGCTGAGACCTGGCGGGTGCTGCTGGCGTTTCGCAAAAGCGCCTTCGGGGTGTGAGATGAGTAGGGGCAATCCCTCGCGGTTGCCCCGGCTGGAGATGAGAGATTGAGAATACGAGCGTGGAAGAGATAATAATGGATCACGGTGAACCACAGACGGTTGAAGAACGAGATATGATCGGTGAGGCGCGGTTGTCGCTACCTGCCGAGACCGTGCCGTCTCCAATCCCCAATTTCTCTTCTCCAATTCTGCTGGCAATCGATACATGCACCAATCGCAGCAGCGTGGCGTTGCGCGATGGACAAGTGTTGCGCGCTGAGAGTTCGTGGGAAAGCGACCGGCGCCATACCGCCGCGGTGAGCGCCCAAATCCGCAGGCTGATGGACTCGTGCGACATCAAGGCAGCGCAGATTGGCGCGGTAGCCGTTGCCATCGGGCCGGGCTCGTTTACTGGTGTGCGGTGCGGGCTTGCCATTGCGAAAGGCATGGCGAGTGCGCGCGATCTAGTTGTGATCGGGGTGGCGGCTTTCGACATCATCGCCAGCGCGCAACCAAACCTGAATCTGCCGCTGCTCACGCTCGTTGAGATCGGGCGCGAGCGCGTTGCCGTGCAGCGTTACGAATGGCAGGACGGCCGGCCGGTGGTTGCTGGCGAGTGGCGCATTCTGGCATGGCGCGACCTGGCGGCATCCATCGATGCGCCGATATGGGTATGCGGCGATGTGCCGGCAGGACTGATGGCGCTGCTGGGTCAAAATGCCATTGTGGCCCCTGCGCCACTCAACCTGCGCCGCGCAGGATATCTGGCTGAGATAGGATATGAGCGCTGGGCGAGTGGGAAGGTTGACGATGTGTTGACGCTGACGCCGATCTATCCGCCCGAAAATAAACCGCAGGAACAGAGCAGGATCGGCGCGCAACTGATGCAATGATGGGGTAATGCTGAGTGACAACCGATATCCACCACAGGGCAAAGTTTTATGCTGATGTCATGACGATTGAAGACATATCCGCGGTCATGGTCATCGAGAAAACAGCCTTTCCGATCCCATGGCCGGAGCAGGCCTATCGGCATGAAATCCTTGATAATCCAAACGGTTATTTCATCGTCGCCCGTTTGCGACCCGCCGGCGCCCACGCAAACGAAATTAAGGAGGGCGCCTCCCCACGCAACCTGTTTCAACGGCTGGCTGGGCGGGTCGCAAGCGCGCCGGCGCCGCGCGCCATCATCGGCTTTGCAGGGTTGTGGATGTTTGTAGACGAAGGGCACGTCAGCACCATCGCCTCGCATACGGAGTGGCGCGGGCAAGGCGTGGGCGAACTGCTGCTGGTGACGTTGTTGCGCGAGGCGCAGCGGCGCAAGGCCATCTTTGCCACGCTCGAAGTGCGCGTGAACAATGCCGTTGCGCAAAACCTGTATCGCAAGTACGGATTCACCGAGGTCGGGCGCCGCAAACGTTACTACCAGGACAATGGCGAGGATGCGCTGATCATGACCGTAGAGAACTTCAGACAACCGGCCTATCATATGCAACTCGATGCGCTGGAGAAAGCCCTGTGGAAGAGATTGGAGATTATGGAGATTGGAGATTAGAGACTCAGGTGAGATATGGATGATTTGAAAATTGTGGCCGCAGAAGTGCGCGCATGCAAATTGTGCGGGCTGGCGCCGACGCGCAAGAACGCTGTGCCGGGTGAAGGCCCGGAGAATGCCGAGGTGATGCTGATCGGCGAAGGGCCGGGCTTTAACGAAGACCAGCAGGGACGCCCATTCGTCGGGCCTTCGGGGCAGTTCCTCACTGAGCTGCTCGCAAGCGCGGGATTCAAGCGCAGCGAGGTTTTCATCGCCAATGTGGTCAAGTGTCGCCCGCCGAGCAACCGCGATCCTCAGCCGGACGAAATCAGCGCATGCCGCGCTTACCTCGACCGACAGATCGCATTGATTAACCCGAAGATCATCATCACGCTGGGTCGTTTCTCGATGGCGCGCTGGTTCCCGAACGAACGCATCTCGGCGATACATGGCCGCGCCAAAAACACCGAGGGGCGCATCGTGGTCGCGATGTATCATCCCGCCGCCGCCCTGCACAATCCGGCGTTGCGCCAGCCGCTTGAGGAAGACTTCAAACGGTTGCGCGAGATACTGGCCGATGCGCAGAAGAAGGCCGCTCCACCCGCGTCAAAGAAACCGGCGAACACAGAACCGGAAGAAAAGTCTGGCGGCGCAGAGCAATTGAGTTTGTTCTAGTTTTCTCTTTTTTACGCTTGCCCAGCCTTGCAGATTGATGTAGAATAACTCACCGACGCGGCCTTAGGAGCGCGCAAGCGCAATCCTGAAATCGCATAACCGTTGGGGCGTGGCCAAGTGGTAAGGCGACGGACTCTGGATCCGTTATTCGGTGGTTCGAATCCATCCGCCCCAGTACGCGAGTACGCGAAACGACGATTGACAAACGACGGAACTCCGTCGCGCGTTGATCGTCGTTTATCATATACCTCACAGACTATGCCATCTCATGATTTAGATGCCCCCTCGTCCCATACGCAGCCGGTGAGAGCGATTGTGCTTGCCGCCGGCAAAGGCACGCGGATGAAGTCCGGCCTGCCTAAAGTCCTTCACCCTCTGCGTGGATTGCCCCTGATCGAACATGCACTCCGCGCCGCCATCCGAGCCACCGGCCAGAAACCCATCGTCATTGTGGGGCACGATTCCGCGGCGGTGCAGGCAGCGATTGGAGATCGCGCTGATTTTGCGTTGCAGGCGCAACAATTGGGCACCGGCCATGCCGTCATGATGGCCGAGGCCGCGATGCGTGATGATCCATCGGCGCATGTGATTGTCACGGCGGCCGATATGCCGCTTGTGCGACCTGAGACATTGCAGTCCCTTGTGGACGAGTGTAAACAACACGGGGCCGCCCTCAGCCTGCTCTCTGTCGTCGTCAATGATCCGCGCGGCTTCGGGCGCGTCGCGCGCGACGCTTCTGGCAACGTGACGGCCATTGTCGAGCAAGTGGCCTGTACGCCGGAGCAATTGAAGATTACCGAGCTGAACGGGGCGATTTATTGCATCGACGCGGCATGGCTGTGGGATGCACTGCGGCGCATTAAACCCAACCCGCGCAAAGGGGAGTATTTTCTAACCGATCTGGTCGAGATTGCTGTGGCGGATGGGCGCACCGCGCGCGCTATCGTCGCCGGCGATATTGACGAGTGCATCGGCATTAATACGCGCGTCGATCTGGCCGATGCCGATGCCGCGTTGCGCCGGCGCATCAATCGCGCGCATATGCTCAACGGCGTGAGCATCGTCGACCCCGCCGCTACTTATATCGACCTGGATGTCACAATTGGTGAAGACACCGTGATCCTGCCGAACACCCATGTGCTGGGCCGTTCGCGTATCGGGGCGAACAGCGCCATTGGGCCGAACTCACTCCTGCGGAACGCGACTATCGGCGCCGGGTGTGAAATTCGCCAGTCGGTGATCGAGGATGCACGGGTGGACGATGGCGCCGATGTCGGGCCGTTTTCACATTTGCGCAGCGGGGCGCATGTGTGCGCGGGCGCACACGTGGGCAATTTTGGCGAGATCAAGAAGAGCACGCTCGGGCCAAACAGCAAGATGGGTCACTTCAGCTATCTGGGCGATGCCACAGTGGGCGAAAACGTGAACATCGGCGCCGGCGCGATCACGTGCAATTACGACGGCGTTCGCAAGAACCCGACAACGATCGGAGACGGGGCGTTTATCGGCAGCGATACGCTGCTGGTGGCGCCGGTTGAGATTGGCGCCAACGCAACGACTGGCGCGGGCGCTGTTGTGACTAAGAATGTTCCGCCAGACACTGTCGCGGTTGGGCTGCCGGCGCGTGTGATACGCAGGAAAGGTCAGAACAAGCCGTGATCATCTGGTTTGTCCTTGCGACGGCCTTGCGCGCTTTTTTTGCAATGGCGCGCAGCGCCCTGGTGAATATGCGGCGTTCCCGCCTGGTGGAACTCGAACAGCACGGCGTGACTTCAGCGCGCGTGATCCAGCACATCACCGAGAACTCCAGCCAGTTGCTGGCGACGGCGGAGGTGGGGGCGATCTTTACGCTGGTGCTGGCCGCAAGCATTGCCGCAACGGCATTTGTGCCTGATGTCACTGGCTGGATCAACGGGATGGGACAACCGTGGCTGACAGCCGGCGCAGTGTCGCTGATTGCCTACGTTGTCGTCATGTTCGCCACCTGCATGCTGCTTTTCATTTTCGGACGGTTGCTGCCGGAGGCCATTGCGGTGCGCAACCCCGAACCCATCGCACTTGCCACCGTGCGCCCGATGCAGGTCTGCAGCGTCGTGCTGTCGCCGGTTGTGCGCGTGGCCGTGTTCCTCAGCAACCTGCTCTCGCTGCCGATGGGCGGGCAGCGGCGCGACGGCGGCGCGCTGGTCACCGAAGAAGAACTCAAGACGATGGTGGATGCCGGCGAGGAGGAAGGGCTGATCGAAGAGGAAGAGAAGGCCATGATCCTCTCCGTGCTCGATTTCGGCGATACCGTGGCGCGCGAGGTGATGGTGCCGCGCATCGATATCGTGGCGGTCGAGGTGAGCACCGACTTCAACGAGGCGCTCGACATGATTATCTCGTCCGGACACTCGCGTGTGCCAGTGTATCGCGAGACGATCGACGACATTGTGGGCTTCCTCTATGTGAAGGACCTGCTGAAGGTGATCCACGAGCAGAAGATCCAACCACTGGATAAGCTGGCGCGGCAGGCCTACTACACGCCCGAATCCAAGAAGGTCAGCGAACTGCTGGAGGAGTTACAGAACCGCCGCGTCCACGCATGCATCGTGGTGGACGAGTACGGGGGCACCGCCGGCATGGTGACGATCGAGGATATCCTCGAGGAAATCGTCGGCGAGATTCAGGACGAGTATGATACAGAGGAGCCCGATTTCCAGGCGCTGCCAAACGGCGAGGGTTATATCCTGGAGGCGGGGATGGCGATCGACGATGTGAACGAACTGATGCATGTGGAGTTGCCTACGGATCAAAGCGACACGCTCGGCGGGTTTATCTATGACCAGCTTGGCGAGGTGCCAGATGTCGGAGCGACCGTGCACTTTACCGGCCTGCTGTTTGAGGTGCTTGGCGTCAGCGACCGGCGTATTTTGAAAGTAAAAGTGACTCATGAGCAACAACAAGAGCCAGACGACGAGCGCAAAGCCGACCCGAAGGCGCCGGACGCGGGTGACCGCTAGCCAGTCAACCCCCGAAACCGAGCTGGAACCGACGTCGACGCCAGCGCCAGCCGACGCTCCCGATACATCTGCGGAGCAAGATGCCTCACGGAGCGAAGTCGAGACGGTTATCAACGTCCTGATTGAGATCGCAAAAAATACCCGTGAGAACGCCTATGCCCCGTATTCTGGCTATAAGGTCGGCGCGGCATTGCTGACGACGGATGGCGCGGTCTATGGCGGCTGCAACGTGGAAAACGCCGCCTACGGCATGTCGATCTGCGCCGAGCGCACCGCGGTGGTCAAGGCGATCAGCGAAGGCGCGCGCGAGTTCGAGGCCATCGCCGTCGTCACTGAGAACGCCGGGACGCCGTGTGGCGCGTGCCGCCAGTTCCTGAGTGAATTCGGCTCCGATATCATGGTGATCCTGGCAGATACAAGCGGCAACTACACCCTCGCCACCGTTGGCGAACTTCTCCCCAATGCGTTTGAGATGAAGGAGAAGGAGAAGAGAGATTAGAGAATGGAGATTGATCTGCGTTCTGTAATCTCTCTTCTCAAATCTCCAATCTCCAATCCTTCCTGATTATGATCAAAAAGCTTATGGTTCTGCTTGCCGCCATTGCGGTGGTCATGCCGTTGCTGGCGCGGCTGATAAGCCAGTTGCAGGCGCAGGGGCGAGTGTTCGATAAAGTCGAGGATGTGCCTCATCACCATGTCGCGGTGGTGTTTGGCGCAGGCGTGCGGAATGGGCTGCCGACGCCGATGCTGTACGACCGCGTTGCCAGCGCCGTCAGCCTGTATAAGGCTGGCGTGGTGGACAAGTTGTTGATGAGCGGGGACAACCGTCTAACCGCCCTGGGTGCTGTAAGCATCGATTACAATGAACCGGCAGTGATGCGCCGCACAGCAATGCAATTGGGCGTGCCCGACCAGGATATCGTTATGGATTATGCCGGTCGCAGCACCTATGACACCTGTTATCGCGCGCGTGATATCTTCGGGTTGAGTGATGTCGTGCTGGTGACGCAGCGTTTTCATCTGGATCGGGCAATCCTGACTTGCGATGCCCTTGGGATCAGTGCAGTGGGTTATGTGGCCGATCGGCAGCCATATCCGGTCAGCTTGACCTGGAGCACCCTGCGTGAGATTCCCGCCACCCTGAATGCGTTTCTGGAGCTATACATCACCAGACCCTTGCCGGTGCTTGGCGAGCGGATAGTTATTGATTAAGGATAGAGCGTAAATCAGATCCATGAGTGAGACAACACCAAATGATCGCGCCGCCGCGCTGGCGCTTGTAAAGGAATATACGACCGACCCCGCGCTGCTCCGGCATATGTTGAGTGTGGAGGCGGCCATGCGCGCTTACGCCGCTCGTTTTGGCGGCGACTGCGATCTGTGGGGCATCGTCGGCCTGTTGCACGATTTTGACTATCAACGCTGGCCGCTGCTCGACGGCTCCGGGCACCCGCTCATCGGCGTGCCGATCCTGCGCGAACACGGCTGGAGCGAGGAGATCATCCGCGCCATCCTCTCGCATGCGCCCGAACTGACTGGGATACATCCGGAGAGCCTGCTGGAGAAATCGTTGTGCGCGGTGGACGAACTGACCGGGTTGATCGCGGCGGTTGCGTTTGTGCGCCCATCCAAAAACATCGCTGATGTACAGGTCTCCTCGGTCAAAAAGAAGTGGAAAGAGAAGGCGTTCGCAGCCGGCGTGCACCGCGACGAGATCGAACACGCCACAGCTGTCCTCGGCATTCCTCTGGACGAGCACATCGGTGTGGTTCTCAAGTCGATGCAAGATAACGCAGCGGGACTTGGCCTGGACGGGAAGATATAGGAGAGATTGGAGAATAGAGAATAGAGATTAGAAACAGGAGACGATCTCGTAACCTCCAATCTCCAATCTCTCATCTCCAAATCACATGTTATCTACCTCCCACCTCCCCGGCTTTCAGCGTTGCCCGTCGTGCGAGTCGCGGATTGCGGCAGATGCAACCCTATGCCCGATCTGCGGGCATGAGTTCCCCGCGCCCCAACCCAAGCCAGCCCGCGCAGACGCGAATGTGGACGCCGATGCAGGCGTCGTCCGTTCTGCGAAGCGACCCCGGTTCAGCCCCGCGCAGTTGCCGTGGGGCGTGATTGGCGTTGTTGCGGTCATCGCCGCTCTGGCGATTGGCACACTGTTGCTTTTGCGCAACTCCAGCTTGCTGGCGCCGCCGATATCCAGCATCAAGGTCACGATGGCCCAGTCTGCCGCGCTGACGTCGCAGGCTAGCGCGACCCCCACGACGATTGTGCAGGCCACGAGCACGCGAGCCACAGTCGCGCCGACGTCTGTGCCTATTCCGCCCACACTGACGCCCATCCCGCCGACAGAGTACATCGTCAAATCCGGCGATACCTGCGGCGGCATCGCAGAGAAGAACAACGTGCCGCTCTCCGTTTTCCTGGCCTATAACAATCTCGACGAGAACAACTGCTTGATCCGCGTCGGCGATGCGGTCAAGATTCCACCGTCGACCCCGACGCCTGGGCCGTCGCCCACATTGCCTCCGGGCGTTACTGCACAGCCCAGCAG
>Ga0118677_10008568_pt1 | contig 16342 bp, 11 predicted proteins | sample AliMusrvi5mmetaG_FD_86154 | JGI IMG/M metagenome (GOLD analysis project Ga0118677, IMG submission 86154) | reverse complement strand
TCCAAAGAATATCATTTTATTATTCCTACCTCCATACAGCCCGGAATTAAACCCAGCTGAAAAAATATGGTGGTAAATTAAACAAGAATTCGTTTGCAAATCATTTGAAAATATTGATGTCTTGAGTAAATATATTGGGAAAGTTGTAAGGAAAATAATTAACCCTAAAACAGTAAAAAGTATTTGTTCCTTTAAATATTTATTATGTCGCTTTTAGACTATTGTATATTAGCTAATGGTATTACAGCATGCTGTATCAAAGATTCAGTATAACGTAGCTTTTTTATGTCATGCTGTATCAAAGCAAAAGTTTGAAGAATGTTCATTATCCCAATATGTCTGGTTTAGAAAAACCGGAGAAATTCAATGATTATTTGTAAATGGATAGACACTATTTGACAGTATCACCCCACTCAATAATAAATTTGCCGTCTTCCTGTTTTTTGATTTTCTCCTTTTCTTTGTCCTTTGGAGTTAACATCACTTTCTTATCTTTGTTCTTTTTGGTAAGAGCGGTATCTTTTTTGAACCATCCAAACTCATCATTTAATATGGTTTTCAGGTTTTGCTTTTCTTTTATTACACTTACTGCGATTTTTGCTCTTACTCCCTTAGCATCGTATTTGTAAACAGGGTTGTCCACAGTACCTGTTACAAGAATATACAATGCTGTTTTCCCAAGGTTATCATCTTCAACCACACCAAACTCTTCATTTTCTTTCTTTGCACTTTTAGCTTTTCTGGCCATAAGTTCAGAAAGCAATAATTTGATACTGTAGTTTATAGAATTATCAAACTTATGCTCACCCGAAGCCACAATATCAATTGCAGTTGACTTAATATCCATTGCAGGAAAAGTAATAGTCTTGTTCTTTATTTCAATCTGGTTATGCAAAGTTGCGAATTTTACATCATTCAAAGCATTGACTTTGATAAATTTGGACAACCCTTTCATTGGTGCATAGTTCAGCAATTCACCATCTTTAATAGTAATGTTTGCTTTAGCATATATCTTATCCATATCAGGTTTCAGCTCTTTGCTCCAAACACTTGCAAACTGTATTTCAGAAGTTATACTTCCTTTAAGATTCTCATCTTTGAGACTGGTTTGCCCGAAATTATTAAATTCATAAAAAAGTTTGGTGATGTTTACATCAGTAATTTTAGCCTCACAACTGATAAGCAATTTATTCTTTTGTGAACCATCAATCATTACCAATCCCGTCATTTTTCCATCTACCGCACTAAAAGATAACGGACTAATCAATAATTGCATGTCCTTTAAAAGCACTTTTCCTGAAATTGAGGTACTACTAAATTTATTAAATGTTAGTTTACCAATGTCAACATTCAGTTTTACATTTAGTTTGTTAGAAAAAGTCAATTTGTAAGCACTATCTTTATTGTTTGTGTTGCTTTTCAACAACTCATCGAGATTGGTATTTACCGAAATCAAATCAGCATCAATCATAAGTGGCTGATCTTTCAGAAATAGATAAGATAAAAGATTCCTGAAATAGCCCTTTAATGAAAAATCACTGCTTAAAATCTTTCCCGACATTTTGTTTACAACAAGATCATTGTTGTTAAAAACATAATCACCATTGATGTTTGTGTATTTTCTGGGGTCATCCTTTAGGGTTAATTCTGTATTTGATATTTTTAAAGTTCCCGATGTCTTGCTGTTGAGGAAATCTTGGGCAGTAAAACCAGTAGAGGCATCTGGGGTACCTCTGAATGAAACTTTCAGATCCATAGATCCACTCAAAGATGTAATGTTTTCAGGCTTAAGAAATTCATGGAGGTCTTTCAAATCCATTTTCGCATTCATAATTAGCTCAATGCTGGGCTTTGTGAAGTTTTTAACCAATAGGTTACCAGAGAATATACCTGATTTTAAAACTGCGTAAAAGTTTTTTATTTCTAACTGCGAAGTACTTAGATCCTTTTTGTAGCCATTTGTAAATTTACCGGTAAAACTGACATTTTCAAGCGATATATCTGATTCACTTTGAATGATCTCTCCCTTGCTAATACCAAAATCTATCGTTATTACCGGGTCATCCTTTCCGGCAAACGAACCAACAATAGCGGCATTGAAATAAAACTCCCCTTTCCCTTTATACTTTTCAAAGTATTTCCTGTAATTTTTAGGAATTTCATCCAAAAATGATTGAAGTTTAAGATCTGCTCCTGTTATTTTCAAACTCAGATTATGCTTGATATCAGTATAAATCAAATCCCCTGTAAGATCAAATTTCAAATTTCCGATGTTAACACCACCTTCTTTAAATGTATATGTGCTTGATTTTTCATTTACATGCAGGACGAGATCAATGGTAGAATTTTTGGAAGGCAGGTATTTTACACCTGTAATATTTATGTAATTAATAAACAGATCACCGTTTACATACATTGAATAATCATCATTTCTGAATTTTCCCTTGACTACCATATCTTTAGCCAATGCGGAATAATCCTGATCTGCGGCAAAGTTTATATACCGCAAATTCACATTATCAAGTACAACCTTTTGAAGGTCAAATGAGAATTTATCATTTGATTTGGTAGTATCTGCTTTCCAAAAATGGTAATTATCAGTACTATCTTTGTAAACAAGCAGTGTCAATGTTGCATTTTTAATATCTATCCTTTTTATCTTATAGTCTTTGGTGAATAGATCCCAGATATTAAATTGTAAATAAACATGTTCTGCAATTAAAAGATCGCCTTTATTCGTTGAAGTAATTGCATCTTTTGCAGTTACATCTGTAAACGTAAGTGAAACAAATGGAAACTTATGAAATAGTGAAAGATCAACATCTTTAACTTTTATTTCAGTTTTCAATTCTTTGTTTATCTCACTAACTATGAATTTTTTGATTTTTTCCTGTGAAAAATAAATTATCAAAGTGGCAGTACCGATCAAAACAACAAAGAATATCAGAATTGACAAAAATATCCTGATAAGGTATTTCCAAAATTTACCTATTTTTTTCTTTTTTATTGGAACGGCAGTATTTTCCATAAAGAATTGAAATAAAAGATTTTTGCAGTACTAACTCAGCATTTTAAGCATACTTATTTCCATACTGGTTAAAAAACGCCATCTACCACGGGTTAGGTTTTTCTTTGTAAGCCCGGCATAGATTACTCTGTCGAGTTTTGTAATTTTGTAACCAAGTTTTTCAAATATCCTCCTGATAATCCTGTTTTTCCCTGAATGAATCTGAATACCTACGCTTTTTTTGTCTTTTCCATCTCCATCATAGGCAATTTCATCAACTTCGGCAATACCATCTTCAAGTTCGATACCTGTAACAATTTCTTCCATGTCTCTCTTGGTAAGGTTTTTATCAAGTTCAACATGATACAATTTTTTAATCCCGTGACGTGGGTGCATCAACTTTTTGGCAAGTTCACCATCATTTGTAAACAATAATAAACCGGTTGTTGCCCTGTCTAATCTGCCAACTGGGTAAACTCTTTCGGTACAGGCATTTTTCAGCAGCATCATCACTGTTTTGCGTCCTTCCGGGTCATCAGTTGTCGTAATGTAATCATGGGACTTATTGAGTAAAATGTAAACAAGTTTTTCTCTTCTCAGTGTTTCACCACCAAATTGAACACTGTCCTCGGGTGATATTTTTGTACCAAGTTGGGTAACAATTTTCCCGTTTACAGAAACTGCTCCGGTAGCAATAAGTTGATCAGCTTCCCTGCGTGAACAGATGCCCGCATTGGCAATGTATTTATTCAAACGGATTGTACCATCATTGTCCCCCAAATCGGCCTTTTTCCTTATTGTTCTTTTTGCACCGGAACCCTTACCAAATTTTCTTTCAGGGTATTTCTTTTGATAATCCTTCTTTGGACCTTCCCTTTTTTGGTATTCTTTCAGGGGTGCATCTTTTTTCAAATATTCCCTTTTAGGCCTATCATTGAAGCGGTCATCATCTTTAGGACTCTCCCTGTTCTTGTATTCTTTCTTAGGACCTTCATTTTTTGAATACTCCTTCTTTGGACCTTCCCTTTTTTGATATTCTCTCTGCTGTCCATCTTTTTTCAAATATTCTCTTTTTGGCTTATCAGTAAAGCCATCTTCTTCTTTCGGACCCTCCCTTTTCTTGTATTCTCTCTTTGGTCCGTCCTGTTTAGAGTAATCCTTTACTGGACCTGCTCGTTTCTGATATACTTTCTTTGCACCTTCTTTTTTAGGATATCTCATTTTTTCTTTTCAATTGCTGTTTAAATGTTATACGAAATAACCAGTCTTCTGGTTTCTTTTTATTTTATCAAACCTCCTGACTTTTCCATTCATTGCAATATAAACACCCGCAGGTAGCAAATCTACAGCGCCTACAGCCATTCCGGCATTAAAATCTGCATCAGAATCCCTGAACCTTTCAGGTTTGAATGACCCGGTCAGAATAATGGTTTTATTTTTAATGATATTTAAACTCTTTGCTGTTTCAAGCATTGTATCAGTACCATGAGTTATAATGATCTTATTGAATTTAGCATGAGTACAAAAGACTGTAAGCATCTTTCTGTCTTCATCTGTTATTTCCTGGCTATCTTTTTTCAGTAATGTTTTAACAGAATATGTAAACTCAGGATTTATTCTCTGAAGTATCCGGGCAATAGCAGGCTCGTCTATCTCAAAAGCATAGCCCTTAATTGATCTGGGATAATCCTTATCTATTGAGCCTCCTGTTTGTATGAATAAAATGTTCATTGCTGTTAAATTTAATAAGCCTCCTGCATTTTGAACAGGAAGCTTAAAGTTTTTATTTGAAACGGATGTAGATCAACTTCTTTTTTAAGAAACGAGGAATTTGGGATTTGATTCTAATTACTTCTCTACAGGCCTTTTCCTCTTTGTTCTCTCCACAAACGATTGAACGTTTTTGAATTTATTGTCGGAATTTCACGTCTGGGTCCCCACAATTTTGAAAAGAATTTTTTCAGGGCGAAATTTTTCATTCCGGGGCTGGCCTTTTCAAGCAACCACCTGCGCAACATGGCCTGTTTCCATACGAACATGGATATCCTGTCCATTCTTTTGGTAAATCCCTGTTGAACCGAATCCCTTCTGTTAAAAAGGAGTAGAGCGTGAAGATTAATATTCACCGGGCAGACCTCAGTACATTTTCCACAAAGTGATGAAGCGAAACTTAGATGTTTGAATTCTTCGAGTCCGCGCAAATAGGGAGTAATGACTGAGCCGATAGGACCGCTGTAAGTAGTTCCGTAAGCATGTCCTCCTATGTTTTTATAAATCGGACAACCATTGAGACAGGCACCGCAACGAATGCAAGACAGCGCCCGGCGTTGCTCCTGTTGATTGAGCACTTCCGATCTACCATTATCAAGAATCACAACATACATTTCAGCCGGTCCGTCAGTTTCGTTTTCCTGCCTTGGTCCGGTGAGGATTGTGTTATAAACTGTCATGTTCTGACCGGTTCCATGAGTTGCCAACAAAGGCCAAAACAGATCAAGGTCCTTCATTGAAGGAATTATTTTTTCGTAACCCACAATAGAAATATGGATTTTAGGAAATGAAACACTCATCAGCCCATTTCCTTCGTTTTCTGTAAGAGCAATGCCACCAATATCGGCAACAATAAAATTAGCGCCAGTCACACCTACATCGGCTGAAGTAAATTTCTCCCTGAGCAATCTTCTGACAAAAGCTGTTATTTCTTCAGGAGTTGATTTGGGAGGCAGCCCGAACTTTTCATGAAAAAGTTCAGCAATATCTTCTTTTGATTTGTGCATTACCGGGGTAATAATATGATAAGGCTTTTCGCCAGCAAGCTGCACAATGTACTCCCCGAGATCTGTTTCCAAAGACTCAATATTATGCTGCTCCAGATGATGATTTAGCTCAATCTCTTCGGTGATCATTGATTTCGATTTCACCAATGTTTTTGCCTCCGCTTTTTGTAGTATCTGGAGTATTTCCTTTACCGCCTCTTCTTCATCCTGTGCCCAGATTACTTTACCACCCCTTGCTGAAAAGTTTGCTTCAAATTCTATTAAATACTTATCAATATCGTTTAATACCTTGTATTTTAAATGAGCAGCCCTTTCCTTTGCAAGTTCTAAATTCTGGTATTGCATTTTACCCTTGGGGACTGCAGCATCATACCTTGAAATATTGAAGTTGATAGTTTTTCTGTGGTTTAAATCATAAGCTTTCTTTTCAGAAGCCTTCATGAACTCAATTGATTTTTCTGACATTTTTTTCTATTTTTCGGATGCAAAGTTACACATAACTTGGCTTATAGAAACGGTTTAAATTTCATTTTACCAAATCCTTTATAATACAAATTTCTAAATGCAGAAATTCAAATCACTGCGGTTTAGAAATAAAAATCTGAAATTTCAAAATTTCGAATCATAAAAACAGACAGATACGCATGCTCAACATGGTATTTTATTTACCCTTTGCACGTGTCGTCCGCCTTCAAATTCTGTGATTAAAAATATTTTTACGATATCGAGAGCTGTTACGTTATCTAAAAATCTTGCAGGAAGACAAAGAACATTTGCATCATTGTGCATTCTTGAAAGCTTTGAAATTTCAAGGCTCCAGCAAAGAGCCGCTCTTATTTCCTGATGTTTATTTGCAGTCATGCATACTCCAATTCCACTTCCACAAAGAAGTATTCCTCTCACACATTGACCGGACGCAACGGCATTTGCTACCGGATGTGCAAAATCAGGATAATCTACTCTTTGCTCAGAGTATGCTCCAAAATCAATCACCTTGTAACCATCAGCGATCAAAGCCTGTCTGATGTATTCCTTCATCTGATAACCTGCATGGTCACAACCAATAGCAAGGCTCTTTTCTTTATCAATCATTGTCAATAAATTTTATTATACAAATTTAAACAAATTAATAACACAAAGAACAGATCGAAATAAATAATTCTAACCATTTTTCACTATATACTTGTAATTTGCAATTTCTGCCAATTGTGAATATTTATACTTCTTTGCAACAAGAATAATCTCACTGAATTTCCTAATTTTGCTGTTTTTACTTTTCTGTTACTTAAGTTATATTTGATCCTTTACTGTATTCCATGACAGGTATTTTCAAAACTTCCTATAAAAATATTTTTATACTGAGTTTGCTGGTATTCGTAATCACAGCATTCTTCAGTGAAGGATATCATCACCCTGATGAACATTTTCAAATTTTAGAATTCTGCAATTACAAACTCGGCAATATCCAACCCAGCACTCTTCCGTGGGAATTTAATGCACAGATAAGGCCGGCTCTCCCTGTTTTTATTGCTTTTGTTATTATCAAATGTCTAAGCTTCCTGGCATTATCCAATCCCTTTACCATTGCTTTTATTCTGCGATTGCTGACGGCCTTATCAGCCTGGTATATCATTTCTAAATTATGCCTTAAATTTCTTGATAATTTCAGGACGGAAAAAGGGAGAAAACTTTTCCTAGCAATGAGTTTGCTTCTTTGGTTTGTTCCTTATCTAAGCGTTCGCTTTTCTTCCGAAAACCTTGCAGGGATCATATTTCTCTATGCCCTCTATCTTCTTTTAAATCTTCCGGATTTATCTACAGCAAAAAAAACTATTTCACTATTGGGAGCCGGACTTCTGCTGGGTTTTTCATTCTTCTTTCGTTTTCAAATGGCGTTTGTAATAATCGGTCTTGGGTTTTGGTTAATATTTATCAATAAAATGAAATGGAATCACATCCTGCTATTGATCACGGCAGGATTAATCTCTATTTTTACCTGCATCTGTATTGATCATTGGTTTTATGGTGAGTGGGTATTAAGCCCGTTAAATTATTACACAGCCAATATTGTACATAACGTTGCTGCAAACTGGGGCGTGAACCCCTGGTGGTATTATTTCTATATGTTCTTTATTCAAGCCATACCTCCAATCAGTTTGTTGTTGCTGCTGTGTTTTTTCTTTGGGATATACAAGAAGCCAAGAAATGTTTTTGTTTGGTGCCTCATCCCTTTTCTGATTGCACATTTTGCCGTAGACCACAAAGAAATGAGGTTTCTGTTTCCAATGGTATTCGGCTTTATTTACATAGCGAGCATTGGTATTGACTATTTCATCAGTTCACAAAAATATTTGAAAGCAGGAAAAATTTTGTTTGTTTTTTTAATGGTGATAAATGTATTCCTGATTGTAGTAAAAATGATCACTCCTGCACAGGAAGCGGTAAAAAGCTATAAATTTTTATACAGTTTTTCACAGAATAAACAGATTGATTTATTTTGCATCGAAAAAAATGCTTATGAACTTGTAGGTTTAAACATGTCATTCTATAAATCCCCCGGAGTCACATGTGTGGTGATGAAAGATGATGAAGCATTCATGAAATATCTTGACACCAACAAGCCTGATTCTGTTTACCTGTTTGAGAGAAATTATTCAAGTGACAAACAATTTCAGGGTTATGATCATAAATATCTCTACTGTCTTTTTCCAAATTGGCTGTTGCAATTCAATATTAATAACTGGGAAAGCAGAGCAAGAATTTGGGATATACAGTTGTTAACAAAGAAATAGGGTAGGAGGGAAGACGAAGGTTTGAGCTTAATAAGATTAGGTATAGAATAAGGACATGAAGGAAAAGTTGAAATCAATATTATCGAATAAAAAGATCTTCATAATCTTCTTTTTAACGCTGGCAATAATAGCCAGTATTCAGTCATTATTGGCAGTCAGTAAAGCTCCTCTTAAAGATAAAGACTATGGTAAATCAAATAACTATATGATTTACCAACGGTCCTTTCATCATCTTGTGAACAACCAGGACTTATATGCAGCATACACGGAAGAAGCCTGGGATATTTATAAATACACACCAACCTGTGCGGTGTTTTTTGGCTTTTTCGCTATGTTTCCTTTTTGGCTTGGACTAATATTATGGAATGTTTTCAACGCCCTACTTTTGCTCTTTGCTATTTACTACCTGCCAAACCTGAGTAAAATTGGGAAAGGGTTGATCTTACTGATAATTTCAATTGAATTGATGACATCTGTACAGAACGGACAATCCAACGGATTGATTGCCGGTTTGCTTATTTTTTCATTCGGACTTCTGGAAAATAAAAAATACCTGCCGGCTGCATTGTGCATTGTCTTTTCTGCATTTATCAAGCCTTTTGGATTGGTTGGATTTGCCATGTTTCTATTTTATCCCGGCAAGTTGAAGTTGATCTTATATTCAATTTTAGGGACTGTGATATTATTCCTGCTTCCCCTAATATTTATTGGGATAAGTCAATATTATAACCTGCTCTTAAATTATTGGAATATGATGTCGCACGACCATTCCAAATCATCAGGGAACTCTGTGATGGGCTGGTTGAATTCCTGGTTTTATATTGATTTAAACAAAAACCTTATAGTTCTGTTGGGCATAATCATTTTTCTGATCCCACTTTACAAGGTGAAAGTTTATAAGAATTATACCTTTAGATTTTTGATGCTTTCTTCAATCCTTATCTGGATCGTAATCTTCAATCACATGGCCGAATCACCCACGTTTATTATAGCTATGACGGGGATAGCGCTGTGGTTTATTAAAAGCGAAAAAAACTATTTCAATATTGCTTTGTTTGTTTTGGCTTTTATACTTACATCCCTCAGCCCTACTGATCTTTTTCCAAAATTTTTACGTGAAGAATTTTTTAAACCTTATTCAATGAAAGCTTTTCCTTGTATTATCATTTGGTTGAAAATAATCTATGACATGATCATGGTGAAAAAAGAAAAAATAACTGAATAAAGTATCGAAGAGTGCATTTAATTAATTATTCTTCACCAATAATAACCTGGTATTCTTTACCAATACTATTACATCATCATGAAAAAATACTTCAATATTTATCACTTTTCCCCACTTTTCTGCAAATTGTTAATAACTATTAAAGATGCAAATCTCAGTTTTTGAAAATAATTCCACACTTTATTACCATTTAATAAGTTATTGTAACTTTGTCTGAAGGATTATTTTTGACGTTTGTAATTAATGTACTCATTAGTAATTATTAAGTTTTTTTTAACAGGATTTTGTTGATAACTGAGTAACTTTGTTAGCAATTTTTAAACAACTTTTGATTTGAATTATCGTTTCTGATTTGCTTAGTTTTTTTCAATTAGAAAACAAGCGTAATTTTGATGATTTGTAAAATTTATTGAACATTTTTTAAACATCAAATGTGATCATAAAATCAGAAAACTTATTAAGAACTGCCATTATCAACACTATGTTTATAACTTTACAATTATTTAAAAATTAAAATAATGAAATAAAAATTCTGTTAGTAAGATGTTCATAGAATTTTACAACACACAAAAGCAAAAATTATTCAAAATTTTATCAACATTACTAACAGGCAATATAAACCATAATAAAAATCTTAAGTAAAATAATATTATTATGACTTTACTGAAAAATGAAATCAACATTGATTTTATAAAAGAGATAAATTTGCTGCGAAAAGAACATCATGCAATCATTTTGGCGCACTATTATCAGATTCCCGAAATTCAAGACCTGGCCGATTTCATTGGCGACAGCCTTGCCCTTGCACAGGAAGCTAAAAAAACCAATGCTGAAATGATCGTTTTTGCCGGGGTTCATTTTATGGCTGAGACTGCCAAAATTTTAAATCCTGATAAAAAAGTTGTTGTTCCCGACATTACAGCAGGTTGTTCGCTGGCCGATTCGTGCAAGCCTGACGAATTTAAAAAGTTCATTGAAAAATATCCTGATCATGTTGTGATCTCTTACATAAATTGTTCGGCTGAAATTAAAGCAATGTCAGATGTGATATGTACTTCGAGCAATGCAGTGAAGGTAGTGGAGAGTTTTCCGAAAGATCAGAAGATCATTTTTGCACCGGATAAAAATCTGGGTAATTATGTAAATAGCATCACTGGCAGAAACATGGTTCTATGGAATGGTTCCTGCGAAGTGCATGACCTGTTATTGTTGGAAAATGTTGTGAAGCTTAAGATGGACAACCCTGAAGCAAAGTTAATAGCTCACCCTGAATGCAAATCAGTGATACTTGAAATAGCTGATTTTATTGGCTCAACAACTGCTTTATTGAACTATACAAAGTCTAATAAAAGCATGGAATTTATTGTGGCTACAGAAACCGGCATTATTTACCAGATGCAAAAGGAATCACCGGATAAGAAATTTATTATCGCTGCCAATGATAACTGCGCCTGCAACGATTGCTTTCACATGAAAAAGAATACTGTTGAAAAAATATACTTATGTATGAAAAATGGAAAACCGGAAATTAATTTGCCGGAGGAGCTTATCATAAAAGCCAGGAAACCTATCCTTAGAATGCTGGAACTCTCATAATGTTTGTTTTATTTGTAAATTTGTAAATAATTTATTTGGCAAACTTTAGTACAAATAGCCTCATGAATAACCAATAATGTTTAAAATGAAGAGAATTATAACCATAATATTTATCCTCAATTCAATAATTACATACTCCCAGGACACGAGCAAGGTGGCTGGTTTTACCATCTTCAGATATGAGAACGGTAACATTTCCAGCAAGGGTATTATCAAAAATGGAAAACCTGATGGTTACTGGAAAACCTATTACGAAAACGGAGTTTTGAAAAGCGAAGGAAATAGAAAGAAATTTGTGGTTGACAGCACCTGGAAATTTTATAATGAAGATGGAAAACTGATACTGGATATTACTTACAAAGAAGGCAAAAAGAATGGAATTAAAACCACTTATCTGCCAACGGAAATAGTCAAGGAAGATTATGTGAATGATATTAAAGAAGGCTTTGCCAGCTATTATTATGCTGATACTACCCTGAGATTGACAGTAAAGTTTGTAAGAGGAAAAGAACAGGGATTTGCAAGAGAGTTTTCGAAAAAAGGTGATGTTATCAGCTTGCTTGAATATAGAAATGGCTACCTGATCAATAAAGAATTTGTGAACAGGTATGTCAACGACACTTTAAAAAACGGTAAGTGGGTGACTTTTTATCCGAATGGAAATGTGAAATCGGAAGAATGGTATAAATCAGGAATTAAAAATGGTTATTTCAAACAATATTCCTCTGATGGAAACCTTATCAGCGTTACAAAATATGTTAACGGTGAAATTCAAAAAGACGCGTCTGAAATTGCCAAACTTGACCTGAAAACTGACTACTATCCATCAGGTGATGTTAAACGCATCGGCAGTTATAAAAACAATATTCCCGAAGGTATCAGAAGGGATTATTCTCCGGAAGGAAAAATAATAGCATCCAAAACCTTTAAGGACGGCATTATGATCGCTGATGGCATTGTTGATGAAAAGGGATTGCAGCAAGGACCGTGGAAAGAATATTATGAATCGGGCGAAGTGAAAGCTGTCGGAAAATATTCGAACGGATATAAAATTGGTGACTGGAAATTTTATTATCGTAATGGCAAAATTGAACAGATAGGAACATTTTTGAAAAATGAAAAGCCCGATGGTGACTGGAAATGGTATTATGACGACGGCAAATTGTGGAGAGAAGAATATTATGACAATGGTTTGGAAAACGGCTTAATGACCGAATTTTCAGATAGCGGTACTGTTATTGCTAAAGGCAGGTATATTGACGGACTTGAGGATAGTGCATGGGTTTACCTGTTGGGTGATGTTAAGGTGGAAGGATCCTTTAAGGATGGCAAGAGAGATGGAATGTGGAAATATTATTATGATAACGGAATACTGAGTTTTGAAGGAAAATTTGTTGACGATAACCAGGACGGAAAACATTCATATTACTGGAACAACGGAAAGTTGAGGGAAGAAGGATATTATATCATGGGAAAGCGCGAAGGAGAATGGTATAAATTCAACTACGACGGGACATTGTTCCTGACAACATCATACAAAAACGGCATTGAAATTAAATACGATGGTGTGAAAATAAAGCCAGCCACCATTGAGGATAACTCGGGAGAGTAGGGTAGAGGTTTATAATGTTTGAAGGGTTTGAAATTTGTTGAGATACCTCAAAACTCTTCAAACTCTTCAAACCCTTAAACCCTTACAAACTCTTTTAACCCCTACAGCTCAACTCCATCAACAATTGCAAAATCCAATTGTTTTTTCGCAAGGCTGGCACGTTTTACAACGATCTTTACCTTATCCCCGATTTTATATTTGTTGCCTGATCGCTGTCCAACAACGCAATAATTTTCTTCATCCAGGTAATAGTAATCATCATCCAGTTCGCGCATCGAGACCATGCCCTCGCATTTGTTTTCGGTGATCTCGACAAAGATGCCCCATTTGCTAACACCTGAAATGACGCCATCAAACAACTGCCCCACTTTATCCATCAGGAATTCTACCTGTTTGTATTTCACTGAAGCCCTTTCAGCATCCGATGCCAGCTTTTCCATGTTGCTGCTGTGTTTGCAACGTTCTTCATACACTTCTTTGTTTGCCGAAGGCTGCCCGTTCAGGTAATCAAATAAAAGACGGTGAACCATCAGGTCGGGATAGCGGCGGATAGGGGAGGTGAAGTGAGAATAAAAATCAAAGGTAAGCCCGTAGTGGCCTATGTTGTCGGTGGAATAATAAGCCTTTGCCATGGTTCGGATAGCCAGGTTTTCGATCATGTTTTGTTCATTTTTTCCTGAAATATCATGAAGCAGGTTGTTGAATGAATCAATGGTGCTTTTGCGCGAGGTGATCTTCATCCTGTAACCAAGCTTCGTCATGAATTCCGAAAAAGTGGTAAGCTTTTCGGGATTGGGTTCGTCATGCACACGGTAAACAAAAGTCTTGGCTTCGGCTTTATTATTCTTTTTTCCTACAAATTCGGCCACCTTGCGGTTTGCAAGCAACATAAAATCTTCAATCAGTTTGTTCGAATCCTTGTATTCCTTGATGTAAACGCTGAGCGGCTTGCCGTTTTCATCCATTTTGAATTTCACTTCGGTCGTACTAAAATCTATGGAGCCATTTTTAAACCTGATATCGCGCAAAATTGATGACAACTGGTGCAGTTTAAGCACTTCCTTTGCATAATCTCCTTCACCAGTCTCAATGATCTTTTGTGCTTCTTCGTAATTAAAACGCCTGTTCGAATTGATTATGGTTTTTCCAAACCATTCATTCATTATCTGCGCTTTTTCATTCAATTCAAATACTGCCGAAAAACATAGTTTGTCGGTGTTGGGCGACAGCGAACACACGCCATTCGACAATCTTTCGGGCAGCATGGGAATAACCCTGTCAACAAGATAAATGGAGGTTCCTCTCTGGAAAGCCTCAATATCCGTGGGACTGTCGGGCTTCACATAATGCGAAACATCGGCTATGTGCACACCCACTTCGTAATTGCCATTGGCAAGCCATGTGATGGACAATGCATCGTCAAAATCCTTGGCATCCTCGGGGTCTATGGTGAAGGTCACAGCTTCCCTGAAATCCCTGCGGCTCTTGATCTCTTTGGCAGATATTTTATCAGGAATACGTTCAGAATCCCTGATAACTTCTTTGGGGAACGACAGCGGAAAACCAAAATCGGCAAGAATGGAATTCATTTCAACATTATTATCGCCTGGCTTTCCCAACACATGAAGAATGTTCCCGTAAGGGTTTTTGGCATTTTCAGGCCAGTCTGTAATTTCAGCCAGTACCTTTTCCCCGTCCTTAGCGCCATTAAGTTTCTCTTTTGGGACAAAGATGTCAACCGGTATGTTGGAGCTGTCAGGAACGATGAAAGCATATTTGGGCGACAACTGCAAAATGCCCACATATTTTGTCTTTGCCCGTTCAATGATCTCCACCACTTCGCCCTCGGTACGTTTGCCTTTTTTGTTGAAGATAACGATCACTTTCACCTTGTCGCCATTGAGCGCCCTGTTGGTATTGTTTGGTGAAATCTGAATATCTTCGCCCGGCTCGTCCGAAATAAGATAAGCGGTTCCCGATGCTTTCATATCGAGTATGCCGGTGATGTAGGATTTGGTAGAAGCGTGAAACTTCACAAGGGCGGGGTTCAACTGGTATTTCCCTTTTTTCACTTCCCTCAGCGAATCTTTGTTCACCAGGTTTGTCAGCAGCACATTCAAGAGGCTTCTGTTGCCGGCATCGCTGATAGAAAGTTTGCTTGCCACCTGTTTGTAATTAAATGATTGTCCCGGGTTGTCGGCGAATATTCTGAGAATGTCGTTCACCAACTTGTTTGGGCTATTTGTTTGTTTGTGTTTTTTGCGACCCATAAAAAGATTTTTTTGTAAAAGTACTCATTTCGTAGGAAAGGGAAGAGTTTGTTTTTTGAAGATTGTTCACAGTTAGATGTTCACAGTTTAATGTTTAAGGTTTCGCTGAATTTTACATTTTACATTTTTCTGTTTTACATTTTACATTTTTTTTGATTTTGTTTTAAGTTTAAGGTTCAAAGTTGGGTGAATACAGACTTTGGGATTATACCTCAAAGAAGGGAATGAAAATTATTTGATGGCACTAATTGTAAGAAAAACGCCAATGGGGGAAGAGTGCAATCAAGTGCCTGAAATATATGTTGTGAGTGGGTAAAAATAATTAACTTTGCAAAGAAAAACATGGAAACGACTTTCAGGCTTAAAGCATCGGAAATTGATACACGATTTCTTAATACGCTTAAAACTTTATTTAAAGAGCGTGAAATAGAAATTACAGTAACAGACATTGTAGAAGATGAAACAGAATTTTTAAGCAAAAACCCTAAAAATAAAGCTCATCTTTTGGAAGCTATTGAAGAAGTGAAACAGAATAAAAATCTGGTTCGTTTTTCAGGAGAAGAATTTAAAAAATATTCCAAATCTCTGTCGAAAAAATGAGACCTGTAATTTTAGCTTAAGTTGCTCAAAAAGATTATGAAAAATGGGCGCTGACAAATACCAGGATATTTAATAAAATCAATGAACTTATTGACGATATTGATCGCCATCCCTATTCAGGACTTGGTAAACCTGAACCTTTAAAACATGATTTTGCAGGTTATTGGTCGAGGAGAATAAATGCCAAAGACTGCTTGGTTTATCAAATTTCTCATCAAAACGAAATTATTATTATCAGTTGTAAAGGGCATTACAGTTAATAAATATTGCGTTGCTGCTGTGAAAAAATGTTCCACTTTTTTTTAAGAGTGGATTATTTTTTATTCAAAATTATTTAATGGCACTGTCAATGTTTCTAACCTGATTAATTCATAAACTCAAAAAATGTTTTTGATAACTGAATTATTGGAACATTTTCTTATCATAACACTATTATTTTCTTGAAATTTTATTTTTCAAACAC
>Ga0118677_10008567_pt1 | contig 16343 bp, 18 predicted proteins | sample AliMusrvi5mmetaG_FD_86154 | JGI IMG/M metagenome (GOLD analysis project Ga0118677, IMG submission 86154) | reverse complement strand
AAACAGGACGAAGTGACCGAGCTATTCGATAAGTACAATCTGCTGACGCTGCCCGTGGTGGATGAAGAGGGCAAGCTCTCTGGCGTGATCACGGCCGACGATATTATTTCCGTGTTGAGGCAAAAGTAAGTGGGAGCATTCATCCGCAAGTTTCGCTACCACATTGCCGTCTTCTTTTCGGTGATTGGGCCGGGATTCATCACAGCGATCGTCGATAACGATGCAGGCGGCATCTTCACGTATTCGCAGGCGGGCGCCAAGTACGGCTATCTTTCGCTGTGGACCTTGATCCCGATCACGGTGCTGTTGATTGTGGCGCAGGAGATGTGTTCGCGCATGGGCGCGGTTACAGGCAAGGGCCTCTCCGATCTGATCCGCGAAGAGTTCGGCCTGCGCACCACGTTCATGATGATGACCGCGCTGGTGCTGGCCAACCTGACCAACGTGATGGCCAACTTCGCGGGCATTGCCAGTTCGCTGGAACTGTTTCACATCAGCAGATATATTTCCGTGCCGATCGGCGCGTTGCTGGTGTGGCTATTGGTGGTGAAGGGCACGTATCACAGCGTGGAGAAGGTGTTCCTCTATGCATGCGTGATCTTCCTTAGCTACATTGTGTCAGGCATTCTGGTAAAGCCCGATTGGAAAGAGGCGGCGATTTATAGCGTCATCCCGACCATTCGCTACGACCCAGGCTACATCACGATGCTGATCGGAATGGTGGGAACTTCGGTGGCGCCATGGATGCAATTCTTCCTGCAGGCAGCGGTGGTGGAAAAGGGTGTTACGGCGAAGGATTACGCGGAATCGCGCATTGAAGTGGTGGTGGGATGTATCGCCATGTCGGTGATTGCGTTCTTCATTATCGTGGCGTGCGCCGGCGCGATCTGGAGCGTGAAGCCGCGTGACATTACCGATTCAACAGACGCCGCGCTCGGCCTGCGGCCCTTTGGCGAGTATGCGTACCTGATGTTCTGCGCCGGACTGTTGAATGCATCGTTGTTCGCGGCGTGCATCCAACCGCTGTCGACGGCGTACACGGTTTGCGAGGGCTTGGGCTTTGAAAGCGGCATCAACAAGAAATTCCGCGAGGCTCCGATTTTTTACTGGCTGTTCACGCTGCTGATTGTGATCGGCGCGGGCGTGGTGCTGTTGCCGAACTTCCCGCTGGTGAAGATGATTCTGTTCTCGCAGGTGCTGAACGGGATCCTGCTGCCTTTCGTGCTCATTTACATGATCCGCCTCATCAACAACAAGGCGTTGATGAAGGAATGGACGGCATCGCGCAGCTACAACGTGGTGGCGTGGGTTTCGGTTGTGGTGATGATCGTGCTGACAGTGGTGCTGGTGGTGCTGAGCGCGAAAGAGTTGATGGGCGGCGGTTAGCGCAGGAACAGGCATCGGTAACAGAGCCCCGCTGGTGGCATGCGTAACCGGTGCATTGGAGACGCACGCCACCAGCGGGGCCGGAACTAAAGCGCCGGCCGGATCTCTTTTTTGTAAAACTCCGCAAACCGGACTCTGATCTCATCGCGAACTTTCCTGAACACAGCCCGCACCTCTTCCGGGGTGCCGCTTGCCTTTGCCGGATCGATGAAGCCGATGTGGACTCGCCGGCCGACTTTCCCCCGGAAATTGGGGCAATTCTTGTCGGCATCGTCACAGACTGTAATCACGAAATCGAAGGACTCACCGATGAAGCCGTTGACGCTCTTCGGTACGCCTCCGGAGATGTCGATGCCCACCTCTTTCATTACCAGCACCGCGTTTGGATTGATCCGCGGTGCAGGAGCCGTGCCCGCGGAGAACACATCCAACCGGTTATCAAGTGACTTCAAGAAGCCAGCAGTCATCTGGCTCCTGGCGGAGTTCCCGGTACAAAGTACGAGGATTCGAAGTCTCTCCGCCGCGTCGGCGCGGTGGGCGGCGAGAGAACATAGAAAGAGCGAAGCCATTAAGGCCGATCTCATCATTTTGCTATACACAGATTTATTTCCTCCAATTTTCCATGGGATCTAAGTTCGTAATGCGGCCGGTTATTTGCTGGTTCGTTGCGATGGACTCACGTAATAGGTGGTTACTTTATACCCACCATCGCGCTCCAAGAGCCCGCCAACCAGCTTGAAGGTGTTCTCCTGCCCCGCCTCATCACGCAGTGTAACCAGAGCTGGACCGAAGAGTTTGTATCCCTTGCCTTTGTAGCGTGTGGGCTCGAACGTGGACTTGACGAGCGTCCACTTCCTGGAGCCCAGCGTAGCGGCGGCCTCGGCGATGCCCACGTCGCTTGTCTTGCGATAGGTCGCGTAGTACTTGTCGCCTTTCATTCCAGTCATTCTCGGCGCCAAAACCGGCCAGACAAATTTTACGAATTCACTCTGATCAACAGTCAATTTGTTGAGAGCAGATTGATCCTTGGCAACCAGCGCAGACACCACCTGCCGCAAAACGTCCTCAGCGGACGCGGTGCTCTGTGCCGGGGCAAGACGGGAAGTCCCCATCCGCACCGTGATGACAGCAAACACGCCTCTCGTGAAACTACTCATTCTCATGATGATCTCCTTGGTATCAGGCTTCACTTCAAACTGCATTTTAGAGACGGAATTGCATACCGTCCCAATCGACGAACCTTTCCCCGGCTGGGAACAAGCTGACTCCGTAGTAGCCTTTCGCCTCAATCGTTGAATCGCAGTGCGTCGCGGCACTCCCGAATTTCGACAATCGACGATTGACGATTACAGACACAAAAAAATATTTTCCGATCAGATAATAGCGACCAGCGCCTTCAAGCGGCGAAGGCTATCGAAATTAATGCAGTACCCCACTCGCTGCCCGTCTTGTGTACTACGAACCAGACCGGCTTCCTTCAGAATCCGCAGATGCTCGGAGACGGTAGACTGCGCCAGTGGAAGTTCGTCAACAATTTGGCTGCAAACTCGGGCCTCCTTGCGCGAAAGCAACCGCAGGATCCGCACCCGCATGGGATGCCCGATCGCTTTCGCCAACTTTGCGATTTCGTCATCGGCCTGCGGTCCTTCCAATGTTTGCAGAGTGATTTCGGGACTAACCGGCCCGGCCTCGCAGCAGAACTCGGATTTGGAGGATTTCGATGACATAAGCTATCGTCGTTTAACGATAGACGAAAAGCCCGATCTTGTCAAGCTCGGCTGTGACGCTGTTCAGTGAAGCGCAATCGGGGTGGCCATTCCCTGGGGCAAAGGCACTTTTTTGAGTGCGGACCTCCTGGCTTTGTTGCTTTCTCTGCTCACACTCCATGCCATCGCCGCGGCACCTGCCGACCAGCGGAGTTTCACTGGCAATCCGCGTGGAACGACTTTGATGTGCCGGCGGATGCGCAGCGTATTCTGATTTTGGAGAAACTGGCGCAGCCAGCGTCACAGCCGGTGATTTCGATGCAGAACTGGCTGCCGGGTGCGCCGTAGAGAGCGATGCAATTCACCAAGCATTATCATGGAGTGTGCGCTACCAACTGCTCCTGCCCTCACTCTTCATGTTCCAAACTTTCGCCGCGGAGCCGGAAACCGATTCCTTCGGCATCCGGAAAATCTACGCCGACGCCGTGGCGCCTGCCAACCACTGGAGCTTCACGGGCAATCCGCGCGATCCGCGCTTCATGGAGCAGTATCTCATTGCATTGGGCGATGGATGGTTCCGGCCATCGAATCTACACATGATGCGGCTCGAAGTCCTGAGCGATCCCGCCGCCACCGAAGAGACCATTCCAACCTTCGATGTCGCCAAAGTCCTGGCCAAGGGCTATCTCTTCAAGCCGCCGGACAGCGCGGATGGCAAGGGCGACTTCCTGAACATAGAGCAGACCTGGCGCTTCAAGGTGCTCGCGCTGGGAGACGGCCGCCAGAACGGCGGACCGCATATCGAACTGGTGCCCGGAGGCTACCGGCAGACCTCGACGCAAAAGCTGGCGGGCCGCGATAAGGCCGTGCCCGCCAGTTGCGAAGCGATGAGCTATCACTTCAATGTCTATCCCGCGACGGGCCGCGTTAAGTTCGAAAAAGACAGCGACCACACGCCGGGCTACACCGTTGAGCCCTCCAATCCACAGCGCAAGAACGCGGTGCCACCGTTTGCCGATGGGCGCGAAGTGATCGAAAAGGCCGTGCTCTACCGGACCGCGGCCGGCATGAAGCTCGAACTCTATCTCGACCTGACCGGCAAAGGAGACCAGTTTCAACTCGTGCTGGAGCATGAAGACAAAGGCCAATGGGGACCCACCAGAGGCGGCAATGCGCGCTGCAACGCCAGCGAGAACGTGGTGCTGAACATGGCGCGCGTGGCGATTGGTTACCGGGCCGATGAGATGGCGGACTTCCAGTTCAAGGACATGTCGATCCGCTCCATCGATCCCGCGAAGCGTGTCACGCGGCTGTCCGGGCCGCTACAATAAACTTGGTATGAAGATATTAGTCGTTGGTGGAGCCGGCTACATCGGCAGCGTGGTGTGTCACGAGATGCTGGGCGCGGGCCACGAAGTGGTGGTGTTCGATAATCTCAGCCACGGGCACCGGCAGGCCATCCCCGCCGGCGCGAAGTTGGTGGAGGGCGAGATGGGCGATCCGGCGGCGCTGGAGTCGCTCTTCACCGCGCACTCCTTTGACGCGGTGTTCCACTTTGCGGCGTTGATCGAAGCCGGCGAGTCGATGGTCCACCCGACCACTTTTTTCATCAACAACACCGCCTACACGTTGGGCCTGCTTGACGCGGTGATCCGCCACGGAGTCCGGCGCTTCATCTTCTCTTCGACGGCCGCTGTGTATGGCGACCCGGTGCGGACGCCGATCGACGAATCGCATCCGCTGGCGCCCACCAACGCTTATGGGGAATCGAAGCTGCTGGTGGAGCGCGCGCTCGACTGGCTGCACCGCATCCACGGTCTCCGCTATGCCTGCCTGCGGTACTTCAACGCTGCGGGCGCGATGAGCCGCGATATCGGCGAGGACCATCATCCCGAGTCGCATCTGATTCCGCTGATATTGCAGGTGGCACAGGGCAGGCGGGAGAACATCGCCGTTTTCGGCTCGGACTATCCCACCGAAGATGGCACGTGCGTGCGCGACTACATCCATGTCTCCGACCTGGCGTCCGCGCATCGGCTGGCACTGGAAGCGCTGCAACGGATCGAGAAGATCACCTGCAATCTTGGCAACGGCAAAGGGTTCTCGGTGAAGGAAGTGATTGAGGCGGCACGCACTGTGACTGGACACGCGATTCCGGCGGTGGAAAAGCCACGCCGTCCGGGCGATCCGCCGGCGCTGATCGCGGCTTCAGATCTGGCGCGCAAGGAACTCGGCTGGGAGCCTCGTTATACATCGCTCGAAGAGATCATCCGGGGCGCGTGGGAATGGCGTCTGGCGCATCCTGGCGGGTTTGGAGAGAGTTAATGGAGCCTCGGCCTCATTCACTTGCCGAAATAGCCACCCGCGCGAGCAATGGGAACTCCTTCGAATTTGAACTCGCCGGCTTTCTTCACGAATTCGAATTGCGTGGCGGCACCGATATGCTATCGGCGGAGCCGGTGTCATTAACCGGCAGTTCGGCGATGGGCGCAATCCACGATGCCTATCTGGCAGCGGTGGCTGTCTATCTCTCAGCGCGCCTGAACTCTCCCTCGCCATCATGGGTCCGCAAGCCAGAGCGCATCCTGCCGGAGCCATGGTTCGCCAATCCCGGCCGCCACATGCGCGCTCTGTTGCTGGTGGAAAGCCCTGCCGCATTCAGGGAACGAAATCTCTTTGTCACGGCAAACGCATTGTCCGTCGCGTAAGCCCCCAGCGTAAGTTCCGGAGCACTTTGTCTGATACTCTGGATGTATGTGGGCGGCCTCACTCCTCCTCACGCTCATTGCGCTGGCGCCAGCCGGGGCCAATGCGCAAAATCTGATTATCAACGATCTGAACCAGCATCGTCAGAGCATCGCCTACGAAATCCCGGATGCGGAGGGCCGCGCGCAGGCCATCCGATATATCGAGATGGTCCGCGACCGTTTCGCGCCCGGGACCGAGATCGTGGATGCCCTCAACCTGGACGACGATGCCCTGCGCGCCAAACTCAAAGGGACCGTTGCGATTTACACCGTGCTGCGCGAGGACTCACGACTGCTCCGCCTTGCGTCACGCGGGTTGCCGCTAAGGCTTGAGAACGGCATTCTGCATTGGGGAGGCCGAGCCGAGCCGACAGCGGATCTTCGTGTCGTCTTCGCCGGCCGGCAACCCTACGGCGAAGGTTTTTCGGTGGTTTACGCTGCCGGAACCAACGCGCTGCTGGCAGACGCCCACAAGGTGTTTCACGGCCCGTGCTCGTACCACATCTTTCGGGGAGCTGGAGAGGGCCACCTGCTGGGGGAAGGCTTCTACGGCCCCAACTTTGTTGAAGCTCCAACACGCCTGCCGCTCGCCGCCGCAGCCGCCGACATGCGCGAGTTCTTCTCGACCGTCGAAAGCGCTCACCCAAACCCGTACGCCAAAATCTCCAAGGACGCCTACGAGAAGGTCAAGAAGCAAACCTTCGCCGAGCTCCCCATGCGCGCGGCGGCAGATGGCACGATTGCAATCAAAGACCTCGCATACTCGCTAATGTATGCGGCGGCCGCTCTTCAGGATGGTCACACTGGCGTCCTCTGGCGCCCTGCTGGCATGACGTCCGGCCTGTCCCGAGGCAAGCGTTTCCCTCCGTTCTGGCTGGAGTCAGAAAACGGCCGCATCTTCATCGCTTCGGCCGCGGACCGGTCGCTAACCGGCGCCGAAATGCTTGAGGTTAACGGACAATCCGCCGGCGAGTTCCTGAAACCCGTGCTGAGCCGCATCGCCGCCGAGTCCCATACCTATCGCGTCTGGCTCTTCACGTGCGACCAGCTAGCGTGGTATTACCTCACCAACGTCTTCGGGAGGGACTCGTATACGCTCACTCTGCGCGACCGCTCCGGCGCCACGCGGCAACGGCCCATCCAGACAGTAAGCCTCTCCAGCTTCCAAATGCTGGCACGTCCGCGCGGTGGCGGGGCGGAGCGACGAATCGAGTTCCTGGATTCCGGCAGGATCGCGAAACTGATCATTCCGAACCTGCTCTACGATGCCGACCGGCGTAAAACGGAGGAGTTCTTCGATCGCGCCTTCGGGCAAATCCACGATAAGGGCGCTACACGGCTGATCATTGACATCCGCGGCAACGGCGGCGGCGATTCCCGGATGGGCGACTACGTGCTGCAGTTCCTGCGCGGCGCTGGGCCCTCCACCGCCACGCATTTCAACGGAAAGACGTACCTGCTGATTGATCACAGCGTCTTCTCGTCTGCCGTGATGTTCGCCGGCGCCTTCCGCGACTACAAGGTGGGCACCCTTGTTGGATATGAAAGCGGCGGGACGCCGAGTCACTACGGTTACCCGCGCAATTTCACCCTGAAGAACAGCGGCATCGCGTTCAGGGTCTCGCGCACCCACTTCCAATCAGCCACTCCGCGGCCGGACGACGACCGCCACGGCGTCCTTCCCGATATCCCAATCACTCGCGAACTGCTGGCACCCTATCAAAGCGAGCCCGATCCGGCTCTCGCCTTCACCCTCGCAGCGATCCGCAAAGGTCACTGACGAAGCATATATTTACTTGACTCTACAGCCCAACTCAGACGACAATACTTGAGTAAGCGAATCGGCCGAGGGAGGGCTTGGCCGTAATGATGTTCTTATTACGGAGAGTACATGCGTCGATTTGGTATCGCCTTGGCGGTGGCCCTATGCACCCTCGCGGCTGTAGAGATTTGCGGAGCTGTCACCACAACAGCCTCTACTACTGCAAGCACTAAAAAGAAAAAGAAGAAAGCCGTGGTGAAAGCCGCGTCTACGAAAGCTGTCACAACACCGAAGGCAGCTGCACTTAAGTCTTCCACCACTCCTAAGACATCTCAGTTCGTGCCGGCGCGCTCGAAGAGGCCCGTCCGCATCGCCAGCAGTCCATGGACCTCGCCCACCTTTGCCGATTCCACCATGGGCGACAACGTGGAAGGCGAAGACCTGGTGGTACGGCGCGCGGCCGTGGAGGCGTTGGGCGCCTACAACGGGACTGTGGTCGTCGCCGACCCGAGCACAGGCCGGGTGCTGACCATCGTGAACCAGAAACTGGCGCTGAACAGCGGCTTCCAGCCCTGCTCCACCGTCAAGATTGTTTGCGCACTGGCGTCGCTCAGCGAAGGCATCGTGGAGCGCAATACGATGCTGCGCCTCACCAGGTATAAGTCAATGAACCTCACCGAGGCGCTGGCGCATTCCAACAATTCGTACTTTGCCAGCCTCGGCGTGAAGCTCGGCTTCGAAAAGGTCCACTATTACGCGAAGCTGTACGGCCTGGGCGAAAAGGCTGGCATGAACATCGAAGGTGAAAAGCCGGGCGTGCTCACTCCCGTCCCGCCAAAGTTCGGCGGCGTCGGCATGATGACCAGCTTCGGCGAAGGTATCCAGCTCACACCGCTGCAACTGGCTTCCCTGCTCTCCGCCATCGCCAACGGCGGCACGATGTATCACCTGCAGTATCCACGCACCAAAGCCGAGATCGCGGCGTTCACGCCTCACGTGAAGCGCAAACTCGATATCGAACAGTTCATTCCTGAAGTGAAGCCGGGCATGATGGCAGCGGTGGAATACGGCACGGCACGCCGCGCCAACTACGATCCGAATGAGCCGATCATGGGCAAAACGGGAACCTGCACCGATCGCGCCACGCCAACCCATCTGGGATGGTTTGGAAGCTTCAACGAAGTGGGGAACCACAAACTGGTTGTCGTGGTATTGTTGACGGGCGGCAAGCCGGTCAACGGACCAGTTGCCGCACAGGTGGCAGGCGGAGTTTACAAAGGCCTTTCGCAGCAGAACTTCTTTGCGAAAGACCGGTCTAACTCTCCGATGACTCTGGTGTCGACTCAGAAGTGTTGCGCACGATAACCGCATCGGCCATCGCACGCTTCAAGGTTTCGATCCCCTCGCCGGTAGCGCTCGAGATGCGATAGAACGCCATTCCGCGTTCTGTCGCAACCTGTTCCAGTGCGTCTACAGTATCGGGATCGTCCATCGCGTCAATCTTGCTCGCCACCACCATCATCGGCTTTGACGCAAGCTCTTCGCTGAAGTTAGCCAGCTCAACCAGGATCACTTCGAAATCATGCAGCGGGTCGCGCCCGGTGGAACCGGAGACGTCCACCAGATGGGCCAGCATTTTGGTGCGCTCAATGTGGCGCAGGAACTGGATACCCAGGCCATGGCCTTCGCTGGCCCCTTCGATCAAACCAGGGATATCGGCAACCACGAACGTCTTATCGCCATCGCCGCTGACAACGCCGAGATTCGGTTCCAGCGTGGTGAACGGATAGTCGGCTATCTTCGGTTTCGCCGCCGAGATGCGGGAGATGAGAGTCGACTTGCCGGCGTTCGGGAAGCCAACGAGCCCGACATCGGCGAGCAGTTTCAATTCCAGCCGCAGACGGAGTTCCATGCCAGGCTTACCGTCTTCGTGCTCGGTCGGGGCCTGGTGGACGGAGGAGGTGAAGCGCGCGTTGCCGCGTCCGCCGCGTCCGCCTTTGCAGACGATGTAGCGGTCACCGGCTTCGGTGAAGTCGTGCAGCAGTTCGTTGGTTTCCAGATCGTAGATCATGGTGCCGACGGGCACGCCGACTTCATGGGACCGCCCATTGGCTCCGGTGCGGTTGCTGCCTTCGCCGTGATAGCCGCGCTGGGCCTTGTGCTCCGGGTTGAAGCGCAGGTGCAGCAGGGTGTTGTACCCGGTGGTGGCCACAATCACGACATCACCGCCGCGGCCGCCATCGCCACCGCTCGGACCGCCGCGCGGCACAAACTTTTCACGCCGGAACGCAAGACAGCCGTTGCCGCCGTCGCCGGCCTTCACCCAGATCTTCGCTTCATCAATAAACATCGTTAAAAAACACCGTCGTACAAATAAAAAGAGCCGCCTTTTGCAGGCGGCTCCACCAACTGCTGAAACTGTAATTCGTAAAGCGGCTATACGGTAGCCACGCTCACGAACTTACCCATGCGGCCGCGATCGCGGAACGCCACAACGCCGGGGACCTTGGCGAACAAGGTGTCATCCTTGCCCAAGCCAACATTCACACCCGGTTTGATTCTGGTGCCGCGCTGACGCACGATAATGGAACCGCCGGTCACGGTCTGACCGCTGAAAACCTTCACGCCAAGCCGCTGGGCATTTGAGTCGCGCCCGTTTTTGGAACTGCCTAATCCTTTTTTATGTGCCATTTGTGATTCCTACGCCACGATTTCTGAGATCTTTACATCGGTGGACCACTGACGGTGGCCGATGGTGCGCTTGTACTGCTTTTTGCGCTTAAACTTGAAAACCAGAACCTTCTGTTCGCGGTCCTGATCAATGATGGTGCCCGTCACCTTTGCGGAGGCGGCAGCGGCGCCAACAACCATTTCGCCGGAGTCCTGTACTACTGCCAGCACTTTACCAAGCTCAACTACCGAACCGGTCTCGCCGGCGAGCTTTTCGACGGTCACTACATCACCGGGCGCAACACGATGCTGTTTTCCGCCGGTTTCGATTACTGCGTACATTGGATTTCCTCGACTTTTTCGTTCCGGGAGGCTACTTAAGGGAAGCGCACACCGTCAGCGGGCATGCAATCACGCGCCGCAATTTCCTATCATACACCATATGTGAAAAGTTAGCAAAGCCACTTGTGCCCGATCCTTCTGTTCAAGTATGATCCAGTTAAGCGTGCCCCTGCCTCAACTCAGCTTAAGTGCCTTCTTTCCAGCCTATAACGACGCACAGTCGCTGCCTGGCCTGATTGGAAAAACATTCGACGTGCTCAACAGGCTTGTGGACGATTATGAGGTGATCGTCGTCAACGACGGCAGCTTCGACAATACCGCAGCCGTGCTCCAAGACCTTGCGAATCAGTACGGTGAGCGGCTTCGGATCGTGACGCACGAGGTGAATCGCGGCTACGGCGGCGCCCTGCGCAGCGGCTTTGCCGCCGCCACCAAGGACCTGGTTTTCTACACCGATGGCGACAGCCAGTACGACGTCGGCGAACTTCCGAAGCTGCTGGCTCTGTTGAAACCGGAGATCGGCCTGGTCAACGGCTACAAGCTGGAACGTAACGATCCGTGGCATCGCATCTTCATCGGCAAAGTTTACAACCAGTTCGCCCGCATGCTGTTTCGCATCCGGATTCGCGATATCGATTGCGACTTCCGGCTGATTCGGCGCAACCTGGTGGAATCCATCCAACTCACCTCCACCAGCGGCACCATCTGCGTGGAACTGGTGCGCAAGCTGGAGATGAGCCAGTGCGGCGTGGCGGAGGTCGGCGTTCATCACTATTCGCGCGCATATGGAAGTAGCCAGTTCTTCCGGGTGCGGTCGTTATTCAACACGTTTTCGCAGATTGTAAAGCTGTGGTTCAAGCTGGTGGTGATCGGTGAGCGGCCGGTGGCAGCCGTTGCCGCCGAGCAACACGAAACCACCGCCGTCTCCCGCCATAAATAGCCTGGTTGCGGCTGTTATAGTGATTACAGCTATGAAGAACTGGCCGGCAATCGCCCACGCAATGAATCTGGATATTCCGGATGAGCAACTCGCCCGGATCGCCCCCTCACTCGATGGACTGGAGTCCGCTTTCGCGCCACTGCGAAAGGGAATCTCCGCCGCTACAGACCCGGCTTCCATCTTCCGGGCGTCAGTGGAGGAGGCGGAATGACGATCTCCGAAGCAGCGGTTTTATTGCGGGAGAAGAAGATCTCATCTGTCGAGCTGACCAAGGCGGCTCTTCAAACAATTGAAGCGGAAAACCCACGCGTCAACGCCTTTATCACGGTGACGGCGGAGCAGGCGCTGGAGCAGGCCGCGGCCTCCGACGCAAGGCGCGCGAAGAAGCGCGATGTCGGGTCGCTCGATGGCATTCCGATCGCGCTGAAAGATCTGTTCTTCACCAAGGGCGTCCGCACCACGGCCGGGTCGCTGCTATATCGCGATTTCGTGCCCGACCACGATAGCGCCGTCACCGAAAAGCTGGCGATGGCTGGGGCGGTGATGGTGGGCAAGACGGGGATGCACGAACTGGCCTATGGGGTCACGTCGAACAACCCGCATTTCGGCCCGGTGCGCAATCCGCATAACCCCGATCACATTCCCGGCGGTTCGTCGGGCGGATCGGGCGCGGCCGTTGCGGCGAACATGTGCTTCATGGCGATGGGCAGCGACACGGGCGGCTCCATCCGCATTCCCTCGGCATTCTGCGGCACCGTAGGGTTGAAGCCGACCTACGGCCGGGTGAGCCGGTTTGGCTCGTTCCCGCTGGGGTTCAGCCTCGATCATATGGGTCCGCTGACGCGGTCGGTGAAGGATGCCGCAATCGTGCTGAACGCGCTGGCGGGCTTCGATAGCCGCGATGACAGCACCAGCCACAAGCCGGTGGCCGATTATACGGAGGCTGTGACCGAGCGGCTCGACGGCATGCGGATTGGCGTGCCGAAGAATTTCTATCTGGATCGCGTAGCGCCCGACATGCTGGCGGCGTTCCGTAAAGCGGTGCAGACGGCAGCCGGACTCGGTGCACATGTGGTGGAAGTGAAGGTGCCCGATATCGCGGCGCTGAACACGATCGGCCGCGTAGTGCTGCTTGCCGAGGCGTCGGCGCTGATGGAACCGCACCTGGGGAATCGGGCACTGTTCGGAGACGACGTGCTGGCACTGCTCGATCAGGGACGCCTGGTTTCCGGTACCGACTACGTCAACGCCCAGCGTCGCCGGCGCATGATGCAGCGCGAGTTCGACGCACTGTTCGAAGACATTGACTGCCTGTTCACGCCTTGCACGCCAACCGCGGCGCCGAAGATCGGTCAGGCGCTGCTGGAGATCAATGGCGTGGAAGAGGATGTACGGCTGGCGTCGACGCGCTTTGTCCGCGGCGTGAACGTCGTGGGGCTGCCTGCGCTGGCACTGCCATGCGGCAAGGATTCCGCAGGCCTGCCGCTGGGACTGCAGATCATCGGCCGGGCATTTGAAGAGGAGACGATCATTGCCGCCGGTTCGGCGCTGGAGGCCGCACAGTGAGTGCGCGATTGCCGCGGATTGTGACTGCCGTGGAGCCGCTGCTGGCCGCGGTCAGCGAAGAGGAGAGCCTGGGGCCAGCGCTTGCCGGAGGGTGGTCGCGCAAGGATCTGATTGCGCACCTGATCGATTCCGCGGCCAACAACCACCTGCGATTTCTTTTCGCGGCCCAACAGGGCGCGCTCGAATTTCCGGGCTATGACCAGGACGCCAACAACGCGCTGCAAGCACCGAGCGAGGTGCCATGGCCGCTCCTGGTTGGCCTGTGGTCGAACTACAATCGCTATTTGAGTCACGTGATCGCCCGCCTGCCGGCCGACAAGCTGGAAGCGCCATGCCGCATTGGCGGGGCCGCCGCGGTGACTTTGCAGTTCCTGGTGGACGACTACATCGCGCACCTGGAACATCACCTCAAACAGATAGGAGTCCACGTATGAAACTCATGCTGATGCTGGTTACGCTCTTTGCGTTTTCGATGTTTGGAGCCGATGTTTCGGGCACCTGGAAAGGCACTGCCGATATAGGCGGCAACACCATTGAACGGACGTTTGTGTTCAAGGTGGACGGCGCTAAGCTGACGGGCGAGACTACGAGTGAGATGATGGGCAAGTCGACGCTCACGGATGGCAAAGTGGATGGCGACAACCTTTCGTTCACCATCACGGTGAAGTTCCAGGACAACGAGATGAAGCTCAACTACAAGGGCAAAGTCAGCGGCAACACGCTGCGCTTCGACGTGGAAGGCGTGGGCGGACAGACTGTCGTGTATAACTGCAAGCGCGTGTCTTGAAACGGAGCTTATGAACAATCCGATTCGCATTGCCGTGCTGGGCGCCGGCAACATGGGCTCCGCTCTCATCGGCGGCATGCTCAAGAGCGGCGTCTCCACGCGTGAACACATCACCGCTACGGTGAAGTCAGAGGCAAGCGCCGCCGAACTCGCTGCTCGCTACGGAATTCGCGCGACTGCGGGCGGCAATTCGGCTGCGGCGGCAGAGGCCGATCTGGTCATTCTTGCGGTGAAGCCGGGGACCGTTCCGGCTGTGATCAAGGAGATCGGCCCGGTGCTCCATGCGGGACAGATCATCCTCTCCGTGGCGGCATCGTTGCCGATCGCGGTTATGGAGTCTGTGCTACCACTGCCGCTGCCCGTATTTCGCGCGATGCCGAACATTCCGGTGGTGGTGGAAGAAGGCGCCACGGCGGTCTGCTCCAACGCGGCGGCGTCGGCGGAACAGCGTGAGTTGATCGGCTCGATCTTCCGAGCGGTGGGCGTTGTCACGTTTGTTGAAGAAGAGCTGATGGACGCGGTGACCGCGCTCTCCGGCAGCGGTCCGGCGTATATCTACATGGTGATCGAAGCGATGATCGCAGGCGCGGTGAAGATGGGTCTGTCACACGCCGTGGCCACACAACTGGCGGAACAGACCGTACTCGGCGCGGCGAAACACGTGCGCGAAACCAAGCTGCATCCGGCGATTCTGCGCGACCAGGTGATCACGCCGGGCGGAGTCACCATCGCCGCCATTCATGAACTGGAGAAGCACGGACTGCGCTCCACCATCATCTCCGCGCTCGAAACGGCAACGGCGCATTCGCGGCATCGCACGGCATTGCTAGTAGAGAAACTGAACTCATGACAAGTAAACGAATCCTATCCATTCACGCCCATCCGGACGACGCCGAAATCCTCGCCGGAGGGACGCTCTCGCTGCTAGTGAAGGCAGGCCACGACGTCACGATCGTTTCCATGACGCCTGGTGACTGCGGCTCGGCCGAACACTCTCCCGATGAGATCGCAGCGATCCGGCGCTCTGAGGCTGCCGCAGCTGCGAAGCTGATCGGAGCCAGTTACCTTTGTGCGGAGTTTCGCGACCTCGCTATTTTTAACGATGACCAGGGACGCCGCCGCGTTACGGAACTGCTGCGCGCGCAGCGGCCGGACATTGTGCTCACTTCCGCGGTGGGCGACTATCTTTGCGATCACGAGATGACCAGCCTGCTCGTCCGCGACGCCTGCTTTGCCGCACCAGCCCCGAACTACAAGACCGGCGGCACGGCGCACGCGATCGATCACTTGCCGCACCTTTATTTCATGGATCCGATCGGAGGCCACGACCGCGACGGCCACTACGTGCAGCCCGATTTCGCCGTGGATGTTGCCGCTGTGTTCGAGACCAAGAAAGAGATGCTTGCCTGCCATGCCAGCCAGCGCAACTGGCTGCTGCGCCAGCACGGCATGGACGATTACATCAATATGATGGTCAACTGGACGCGGGCGTGCGGCATGCGTTTCGGCTTCCAGGCGGCGGAAGGGTTCCGGCAATATCGAGGCCATCCTTATCCGACGTCGCCGTTGTTGCAGGAGTTGCTGGGCGATCAGTTTGTACGGCGGGGTTGAAGAGGGGACGAAAAATGGTGGAACAGGCGGTTTCGCCTGTTCTTGAGACTCCGCGCAACTCCTTGCACGCATCGGGGTTTTAATAACCAAAGGGTCTTTTTGTCTCTCAACGGACCCGAACCGATTCCGGATTGCAAGGAGTTGTTCCATGAACCGGTCCAGCCTCACCGCCTCGTTCGCCTTCCTGCTGTTCCTCTACCCCGCGATGCCCGCCCAGGCCTCCGTCCAGTCACTGCCGCCCGGCGCACTGCTTGCGGTTGACGTCGAACAACCGATCGTACTCTACAATCTTCTGCAGGACATGAAGCTCCCGGAAAGCCCGGAGATCAAAGGCTTCTTTGCCGCCTTTGGCGCAATCGGCACGGACCGCAACGAGGTGCTGCGTAAACTCGCGGGAGAGGGCATCGTCTACGCCTCCTACGCTGGAGACGCCACCCTCACCATCGCCGACGGCGAAGACCCGGCCGCGACCGCGCAGGTGCGCCAGTTGATGCAGGTGCTGGCCGTGGCGAAGAATGGCACCAAGGGTGTCTTCTACCAGACGTTTCCCGGCGGAGCCAGCTGGAGTCTGGATGGCAAACTGTTCTGGGCCTCGGCGGGCAAGCGCATCGCCATCTCAGCGCGCGCGGATCTGCTCAAAGCCCTCTTCACGCCGAATCCGAAAGCCGGCATGGCGCACTACGCCGAAGCCCGCGAGTCGCTGGGCGGCGGCGCGGCCGCGACATTCTATGTGAACATGGAAGCCCTGAACGGAGCGCCGGCTTTCCGCAAAGGAATCGCCGGAGACGGCTCGGCGTTCGACATCATCCTCGGCGCTGCATTCCGC
>Ga0118677_10008566_pt1 | contig 16344 bp, 11 predicted proteins | sample AliMusrvi5mmetaG_FD_86154 | JGI IMG/M metagenome (GOLD analysis project Ga0118677, IMG submission 86154) | reverse complement strand
TCCAAATGTTCTGGAAATAAACTTCCAAGCACAGATATATAATTTTTTTTCTTTAAAGAATCCAACATATAGCTAGACAATTCTATTACTACATAGTCATAATTTTCGGAAAGATCTACTTCATCAAATATAGGAGTTCATATATTACCTACAAGCTTCGCATTATAACCTGCATCTCTCAATATATGATATATCAGAGAAGATATTGTAGATTTTCATTTGGTAGCAGTCACCGCTATTACTTTTCATTTATAATTATCAAAAAATAGTTGTGCTTGTATGATTATTTTATGCTTATAAGGGACTAATTTATCATTGTAAGGTACGCCAGAAGATTTGATAATTACATCATAACCATCCAGATGATCTAAATAATCAGATCATTTTACAGCACCGACAATATTAATATATTTGAGGCATGTAATATTATATTAAGCAAGTCCGAAAATAACGGATTTGCCTATTTAATCGATGGATTAATTTTGACACCAACTGATTTGGCGGTTGGTGCAAATAATTCAAATGAATCTGCTGGACCGTTGCGTAAAAGTACTTGGCAAAATTCGTTCAAATGGAAACCAGCATCATTCAACACCGTGGATTTCTTAGTAAGAACCAAGAAAACTGCCGCAAACAACGACTTGATAACGCCTATATTTGAAGACGGTCAAGACATGGAATCAGTCGATCAACTTAAACAATATAAAACGTTAATATTGCAATGCGGTTATGATATTTCGAAGAACGGATATATTAATCCGTGTAAAGATATTATTGAAGGCAATATTGAAACAAAATCGTCGAAACAGTATTATCCCGAACAATTTCACCCATCAAATCCGTACGATACGTCTGCTGGAATTTGCAATATAATGTTAACAAAAAATAATCCGGAAATATTTCCTGGATTCGATTCCAAAATTAATTGTAAATTTGATTGCTAAAATAGTCGATATGAATTTTATTGAACTTGCAACCCAAAGATACTCAGTGCGGAGCTTCGCCTCATTACCGGTCGAAAATGAGAAACTTTTACAGGTTCTGGAAGCTGCACGGATTGCGCCATCAGCGGCCAATTTTCAACCCTGTCATTTTATCGTGGTCTCAGAACCGGAATTACTTCAAATGATTTACCCGCTTTATCCCAGGGAATGGCTGAAATCGGCCCCACTAATCATTGTAGCATTAGGTGACCATAGCAAAGGGTGGCACAGGGGAAAAGATGACAAAGATTTTACAGTGGTTGACCTTGCCATTGCAATTGATCATATGACTCTTGCAGCAACAGAATTAGGTTTGGGAACCTGCTGGATCTGTAATTTTGACACGGAAAAATTACAGGATATGTTTAATATACCCGAAAACCTCGAACCCATTGCATTGATCCCGATAGGTTATCCCGATATCAAAACAAAGCCGGTTAAACTGAGAAAATCGTTGGAACAAATTGTCCACTGGAACGATTTTGAGGTTTGATCAGAGGAGTAAAAATTGATCGGCCTCCCGTGCAACCGGGAATTTTATTCTGAAATCAACCAACTCTTTCCGCGAGATCGAGTAGGTCTGTAATCCATTAACTATCTGATCAGAACAAACCAGCAATTCGCCTTTCGCGTTAATCATCCGACTTTCGCCTTGATAAGAAATTTCATTTCCGTCTTTCCCAATCCTGTTCACACCTGCCACAAAAACCTGGTTCTCAATCGCTCTGGCTTTTAGCAGAACATTCCATACCTCCTTTCTCGAATTCGGCCAGTTAGCGGTAAAGATCATCAGATCGGTATCATTCACATTCCTGGACCATACCGGAAACCTAAGATCATAACAAATATAAAGAGCAATCCGCCAACCTAAATAAGAAACGATAACCCGTTCATGTCCAGGCGTTATCGAATCGGCTTCTCCACCAATTGAAAAAAGGTGTCGTTTATTATAAAATATGACCTGGCCTTCCGGACTTACAAATACGAAACGATTATAATTTAACCCGTTATCTTTAACAAGCAGACTGCCGCAAATTGCGATCCCCACTTTTCGTGAAAGATTAAGCATCCATTGAATAGTAGGTCCATCCATAGGCTCGGCAAGTTCATTAGCGTGCATAGAAAATCCTGTAGTGAATGTCTCCGGAAAGATCACCAAATCAGAATTACCTTTCATTTGAAGGACCAGCGTCTCAAGGTTCTGCCGGTTTTCTTCGGGGTTTTCCCATGCCAGATCAACCTGAGCGAGTGTTACACGCAAACAATTATCGTCTTCCATGGGATAAAATTAATCAAGACCTTCGCCAAGAATGAATTTTTCAGGATGCTTCCCTTTGACTCCCCGATCTTTGTACCACTGTTTAATCCTGTGGACATCGGCATTCACATCATCAGTTAACACGATCTCCTCGAGTATCCCGATCTCTTTCCGACCCCAATCGAATACAGCGCAATAGACCGGAACGTTCGCAGCCCTGGCAATGGTGTGGAAACCTGCCTTCCACTTGGTAGTCGGCTGGCGGGTCCCTTCAATGGCGATGGCCAGATGCATCACCTCCCGTTTTTTAAATTCGGCAACAATCTGTTTCACCAGACTGGCTCCCCTGGTTGTATCAACAGGAATGGCGCCCATATAATTGAGAACATAGCAGGCAGGCCAAAAGAAAAATTTTTTGTTCACCACGATACTTGATTTTCCCCCTATCGAATTGTAAAAAATCCAGGAAACAACAAAATCCCAAATTGAAGTATGCGGAACTCCAAGAACGACACATTTAGGTACCGGGGCCAATCCGCTAACTAACTTCCATCCAGTAATCCACAAAATAAATTTCGATATATATCTCATCCCGTATGTTTAAAGAAACAAAAATAATTCTTTCGATCGAGAAATGCACGCCATTTACATTCAAATAAGAATCGAGTCAGAGTACAATATCCTATTTCTGTCCGAATTCAAAATCTGCAAGGTCAATCCCAATCAGTTATATCAGGTAAGAGGTGGTCCGGATCAGGATTCCGGACCAAGCGGTTTAATGTCAGCCCGACTTTCAACAGACCCTTGAGTAGTCAAATTAATTCTCTGATGAGCAAGCTTTTCGAGATGTTTTTTACCATAAGCAATCCTGATGATCACCACAAAAAGAACAGGAACAATGAAAATAGCCAAAGATGAGGCTGATATCATCCCACCCAGGACGGTAAATCCAATTGTTTTACGTGCAACAGCACCTGCTCCGGTTGCAAATACCAAAGGCAATACACCGAAAATGAATGCCATGGAGGTCATGATAATCGGCCGTAAACGCAAACTAACGGCGTCGATGGTTGACTGGATCAGGTCTTCCCCGCTATCCACACGCACTTTAGCATATTCTACGATCAATACCGCATTTTTAGCCGCAAGTCCGATTAGGGTGATCAATCCGATCTGTGCATAAACGTTATTACTGAGTTGCGGAATAAACGTCAGCGTAAGGATGGCTCCAAAAGCACCAATCGGAACAGAAAGCATCACAGAGAAAGGGACCGACCAGCTTTCATACAATGCGGCGAGGAACAGAAAAACGAATGTCAGAGAGAACAAGAAGATGTAAATTGTTTGCGAACCGGCAACTATTTCCTCATAACTCAGACCGGAGAATTCATAACCATAACCCGGTGGAAGGACTTTTGCAGCAACATCCTTGAGCGCATCGATAGTTTGCCCGGTACTATAACCCATTCCTGAGCCACCGTCAACTTCAGCTGACCTGAAAATATTAAAATGGGGAATCACCGGGGCAGCATCAATAGGCTGATAAGTTATCAGTGAACTGAGTGGCAACATGGTTCCTGCCTGATTCCGCACATAATATTTATCCAAATCGGTCACGAGTCTTCGGTATATTGTATCAGCCTGAACTACAACATGGTAAGTTCGGTTAAAAAGAGTAAAATCATTCACATAAGCACTTCCCATGTAGGATTGAATGGTCGTAAAGACATCTGAGATACTGACACCCATTTTTTTACATTTCTCCCGGTCTAAGGTCAGGTTAAAGCTGGGGGTATGAGCAGAATAATAACTTACAGCTCTTGAAATAGCCGGGTTTTTATTGGCTTCAACGACAAATTTGCGAACCACCCTTTCGAATGCGTGAACATCATCGGTAGTATTTCGCTGCTGGATTTGGAAGCTGAAACCTGCAGATTGTCCGATGCCGGGAATTGGAGCCGGCTGCATAACGACAACCTTTGCGTCTTTAATTCCTGCCGCGGCAATCCGTTTGATCATTACCTCAATGATACCAGGCACTTGTTCGGTAATCACTTCACGTTGGCTCCAGGGTTTTAGCTGGCAGAAAATTGTACCGCTATTTGACTTCATCGCACCATTAATTACATTCATTCCTGATACTGCTGAATAATGGGCAATACCGGGTGTTTCGCTCACCACCTTCATCAGTTTATTAAGCAATGCCACAGACTGTGTGGTTGATGAAGCTTCAGCCATCTCATAAGTAACGTAGAGACGTCCCAGGTCTTCCCCAGGGATAAAACCGGAGGGTTTTGCCTTAAATAACATGAAGGTGGCAATACCAATACAAATCAATAAGATAATCACATATTTTGAACCTCGGATCCCCTTTTTTACCCCACGAAAATAAAGTTCTGAAAATCGCTTGAACCAACCATTGAACCAAAAGAAAAATTTATTTAGTCCTTTTGATTTTTCATCGATATGATGTGGTTTTAAGATCAAAGTACACAAGGCAGGCGTTAAAGACAAGGCAATAAATGCAGAGATTAATATGGAGACTGCGATGGTGATGGCAAATTGCTGATATAACCTACCAACAATTCCAGGGATAAAAGCTACTGGAACAAATACTGAAGCCAGGATTAAAGCTACCGCAATTACCGGAGCTGTGATATCTTTCATGGCATGTTCCGTGGCTTGGCGTGCAGACATTTTCTCCACGTCAATATAACGCTGGACTGCTTCAACTACAATAATGGCATCATCCACTACAATACCAATAGCCAGTACAAAACCGAACATGGTCAGCGTATTGATAGTGAATCCAAAAGGGACAAAGAAAATAAAGGTACCCAGGATTGAAACAGGAATTGCAAGAATAGGGATAATTGTTGTCCTCCAGTTTTGAAGAAACAGGAACACAACGAATGCCACCAGTAAAAGAGCGATAATAAGTGTCCGTTCCACTTCCCGCATGGAAACTTTAACGATGGTTACCGCTTCAAAGGGAACACTGTAATCGACATCTTCAGGAAAGGATTTTTTCAGGTTCTTAAGTTCTGCATACACCCCTTTGGCCACGTCGAGGGCATTTGCTGTCGGAAGAGGAAAAACCATCATGTAAGATGCACGTTTCCCATCCACATAAGCATTACTGGCATAAGTAAATTTACCCAGTTCTACCCTGCCAATATCTTTGAGGTAGACTATTTCACCTGTAGCCGGAATAGATTTTATAATAACTTTTTCATAATCTGAAACCTTACTCAATCGTCCGTTGACGAGAATTGTCAGTTCCTGGGTTTGTGAGGATTGCTGAGGAGGGGCACCGACCGATCCTGCAGCTACCTGCATATTTTGCTCATTAAGGGCATTAATAACATCCTTGGGAATCAGTGAATAGGATGCCATTTTTTCCGGATTCAGCCAGATCCTCATACTGAAATTGTCAGCCCGGGTACTGATATCACCTACGCCCGGAACGCGCAGAAGGGCATCAACCACATGAATATTGGCGTAATTGTCCAGAAAGGTAATACTATGGGTACCCTTTGGAGAAAAAAGGGTGACGTTCATTAATGAGCTGATATTTCTTGCCCGTACAGTAAGCCCCAGCCGTCGTACCTGTGAGGGTAATAAAGGTTTGGCAATTCCCACGCGGTTTTGAACATCCAGAGTCGCAATATCGATATTGGTTCCAACTTTGAAAGTTGCGTTGATTGACACCATTCCGGTACTGGTGCTGTTACTCTGGATATATTCCATCCCATGAACTCCGTTAATGGCCTCTTCTACCGGAGTAGCCACCGTTTGTTCAACTGTGACAGCGTCTGCCCCCGTATAATTAGCGGAAACAGAAACTGCAGGAGGGGTAATCTTAGGATACTGGTTGACAGGCAGCGTTAACGCACAAATTGTCCCCAGTATGGCTATTATAAGAGAAATAACGATTGCAGTAACCGGTCTTCGAATAAATGTATCAGCAATCATGGGTAATTAAGTCTCTAAGTAATATAAACCAATATTTCCTTTATATCCAACTTTTACAAGGAGTTGCATTAACAACCAAATGGTCGGGACTAAACCTGAACTTTTTCTTTCCAGACTATACATCCTTAAGTTTTCTGAGGTTTTCGAGTTGTTTCTTACCGTAAGCAATCTTTACAATAACAACAAACAGTACAGGAACAACGAATATGGCTATTGACGAAGCGGCAATCATTCCGCCCATTACAGTAACTCCGATAGTTCTTCTGGCCACAGCTCCGGCTCCTGTTGCCAATACCAAAGGCAGAACTCCGAGAATAAACGCCAGTGATGTCATAAGAATAGGTCGTAACCGGATACTCACTGCTTCTATGGTCGATTGCAATAGATCTTCGCCGTTGTCCACTCGCACCTTGGCATATTCCACAATAAGTATTGCATTCTTTGCCGCAAGGCCAATTAAGGTAATCAAACCGATTTGTGCATATACATTATCGGTAAGACTCGGTATGAAGGTCAGGGTAAGAATTGCCCCAAATGCCCCGATGGGGACAGCCAGCAATACCGATAATGGCACCGACCAGCTCTCGTATAAGGCTGCCAGGAACAGAAACACAAATGTAAGGGAAAACAGGAAGATGTACATGGTCTGTGAACCTGCCTGAACCTCTTCATAACTCAATCCCGAAAAATCATATCCATAACCCTGTGGTAAGACTTTATCTGCTGTTTCTTTCAGGGCATTGATGGCCTGACCGCTACTATAACCCTGCGAAGATCCTCCATCTATTTCGGCAGACCGGAATATATTAAAATGGGATTGCAGCGGCGCAGTTTCAGTAGGTTTGTAACTGATCAGCGAACTTAAAGGCAGCATTGCTCCGGCCTGATTGCGAACATAGTATTTATCCATGTTGGTGATCATCTTGCGATAGGTAGTATCAGCCTGAACCACAACATGGAACGTTCGGTTGTACAAGGTAAAATCGTTGACATAAATACTTCCCATGTAGGTTTGAATAGCGGTGAATACATCCGAAATATTAACACCCATCCGTTTGCATTTCTCCCGGTCAACATTCAGATTATAACTTGGCGTATGTGCCGAATAATAACTGAAAGCATTTGAAATTGCCGGATTCTTGTTGGCTTCGGCCACAAAATTATTCACCACTTTTTCAAATGCATGAACATCATCGTTCGTGTTTCGCTGTTCGATCTGGAAGCTAAAACCGGCAGTCTGACCAATGCCGGGAATAGGGGCAGGAGGAATTACTACAATATTTGCATTTTTGATATTCGCTTTTGAAATCCGATCGCGAATTACATCGATGATTTTCGGGATTTGCTGGCTTGATTTTGAACGCTCATCCCAATGTTTTAGCTGACAATAAATGGTGCCACTATTTGATTTGGTCGCCCCGGTTATGACGTTAAATCCGGCCAAGGCGGCATAGTGGTCTACTCCAGGAGTTGAGGATACCACCTTCATTAATTTCGTCATCACATCCACAGACTGCGTGGTAGCCGAAGCTTCCGGCAATTCATAGGTAACATAAATCAATCCATCATCTTCGCTGGGAATGAATCCAAAAGGTTTTTGCTGGAATAGAAAGAAAGCAGCTATGCTGATACAAACCAATAAAATAATCACATACCTTGATTTTCCTATTCCATTCCTCACTCCGTTAGAATACTGTTTGGTTACATTCTCAAACCAGCTATTGAACCTGAAGAAAAACTGATTTAATCCGGTTGACTTTTGATCGATGTGATATGGTTTTAGCAATAAGACACATAAAGCGGGAGTTAAGGATAAGGCGATAAAAGCGGAGAGCAATATCGATACTGCAATAGTGATTGCAAATTGCTGGTATAGCCGACCCACAATACCTGGAATAAAACCTACCGGGACAAATACCGAGGCCAGAATAAGTGCAATTGCAATAACAGGGGCAGAAATGTCCTTCATCGCTTTATAGGTAGCTTCTCTAACTGAAATATTTTCTGAATCAATATAATGGTGGACAGCCTCAACCACTATAATGGCATCATCAACTACAATTCCAATTGCAAGTACAAAACCAAACATGGTCAACGTGTTAATCGTAAACCCCAAAGGAATAAAAAAGGCAAAGGTTCCCAGAATCGAAACAGGGATTGCAAGAATTGGGATTAGGGTAGCCCTCCAGTTCTGAAGAAACAGAAATACCACAAGAGCTACAAGGCAGAGGGCAATCAGGAGGGTTTGCACCACCTCCTGCATAGAAACCTTTACAACAGTTACTGTTTCAAAAGGTATTTTGTAGTCCACATCAGCAGGGAACGATTTTTTCAGTTCTTTTAGCTCTTTGTATATACCGGCGGCAGTTTCCAGGGCGTTGCTCCCGGGAGTCTGATAAAGAGTGAGAATAGAAGCCCGTTTATCATCCACGTAGGAATTACTCGAATAGGTAAATTTCCCCAGTTCAATTCGGGCAACGTCTTTGAGATAAACCATCTCACCCGTTCCGGGAATTGTTTTCACGATGATATTTTCAAATTCCGAAACTTTGCTCAACCTGCCATTAACCAATACACTCAATTCATAGGTCTGCGTTTTCTGCTGGGGTGGAACTCCGGCAGAACCCGCAGCAACCTGAAGATTTTGTTCATTAAGTGCATTAATGATATCGGTAGAGGTTAAGGAATAGGCCGCCATTTTATCTGGATTAACCCAGATTCTCATACTGAAATTATCAGCCAGAGTTGTAATTGCACCTACACCGGGGACTCGCAGTAAGGCATCCATTACAAAAATATTGGTGTAATTATCCAAAAAGGTGATATTGTGTGATCCTTTTGGTGAATAGAGAGCGATAAGCATTAACGCACTGGGATTTACAGCCCTCACCGTCAAGCCCAATCTGCTCACTGCATCGGGTACCAAAGGAGAAGCGATGCTTACCCTGTTTTGAACGTCTAAGGTGGCCACATCGATGTCAGTACCGATCTTAAAAGTGGTATTGATAGTCATCAGTCCGTTGTTGGTACTGTTGCTTTGCATATACTCCATGCCATGCGTCCCATTCACCTGCTCTTCGATGGGAGTAGCGACTGTTTGCTCAACAGTAGTGGCATCTGCACCCGTATATTGACCGGCAACCTGAACAACAGGGGGAGTTATATTCGGATATTGACTGACCGGTAAATTAATAATGCTAATAGCCCCTATAATAGCTAATACCAGGGATACCACAATGGCTGTAACCGGCCTTCTAATAAATGTATCAGCAATCATAAATTAATCTGTATCAGGAGAATAAAAACTCAGTTTCCATCAATTCAGGTGTTATTCGCTTTTTGCAGGAACACCTCGCATCGCGCCGGCACCAGTTTTGCCCTTTTTATTTTTATCTGCGTCTGTTTGTTTGGCCAGGGCTATCACAGAACCGGTATGTAAGGATTGGACCCCGTCAACAACTATCCGGTCACCCACATTAATTCCCTTTTTAATGATCACGCTGGCATCGATTGTTTGTCCGGGAATAACTTTCTTTTGAATAGCCATTTGTGCCGGGTGGGTTTTTGTGGTATCCGACAGATCCCTGGCAACAGTATCTTTAACCAGGTACACAAAATACTCTCCCATAACCTCTACGACGGTTTTACTGGGCACAACCATCCTTGGACCGGTTTCCTGATTATGAACACGTAATACACAACTAATCCCCGGCCTTAAAGAGTAGTCAGGATTTGGAAATACCGCCCGGATACGGATAGTGCCCGCCTGCGGATCAACAGCGCGATCGATTACAGCAATCTTCCCGACATGGGAATAAACTGAATCATTAGGGAGAAAAATGGTAAACAAGGAATCAATTGATTGCTCCTGAATTTTTTTAAGATTCTCAAAATGTGCAAGTTGTTTCTCGGAAATTAAAAAATCTACGCCTACGGGATCATCAGAGGAAATCGTGTTCAGAACCGTCTGCCCGACTGTAACCATATTTCCCAATTTAACCTGACTAAACCCGATGGTGCCGTCAAAAGGTGCCTTTATCACTGAATAATTCAGATTTGTTTCAGCCATCTTTAAGGTTTGTTCGGCCGCCTTAATCATATTTTTTGCATTCTGCAGAGCAATGGCAGCATGGTCCAGAACCTGTTTTGCCACTGCGTCATAAGTATTCAGATAGGTATAACGGTCAGCATCCTGCTGTGCCTGTTTCAGGTTACCCTGTGCAACTTCGAGATTGGCTTTTGCGAGATCGTAATTTTCCTGATACAACTGGCGATCAATAGTATAAAGAGGCTGGCCTTTGCGCACGTGACTCCCTTCGGTAAAAGAAATTTCGGTGATATATCCCTGGACCTGCGGCCGCAAATCAACCTGGTTCATCGCTACCAGAGTGGCTGGATATTTATCGAAGTAAAACACATTTTGTGCTTTTACGGTATAAATATTAACTGGCACTGGCAACACAGGCGGAACTTTTGGACGAAAACAGGCTGTCAATAACAGACAACTGATTAATAATACCAAATATGCGCTTCTCATTGATGTGAAAATTTTGTTCGTTAATATTTTGAAAGGGTATTGCCCATCGCTCTTTCCAGATCTACCTTGCTCAGCAATACCTGAAACAAGGCGTTTAAATAACTAATCTCTGACGAAATCAGGTTGGATTCAGCAGTTATCACATTCAGGTATGCAACCACACCTTGTTTGTATTGGAGCGAGACCACGCTGTAAACATCCTTTGCCATTGCCTTGTTTTCCCGAAGGACATTCAGATCAAATAAATTGCTTTTGTAACTTGCCAAAGCATTGGTATATTCAGAATAAATGCGGGATTTAAGATCAACTTCGGTCCAGTTGATTTGCTGCAACTGGAGCCGTGCTCTCTGAACAGTTTCGCTGCGCCGTAAACCGGTAAATAAAGGAATACTTAGTGATGCCCCTAAATAAGAATAGGGATAGGAGTGATTATAAAGATTTGAAAACGAATTATTCTCAAACTCAGGGATATAATTATAAAACGCAGATAAAGTGGGGAGATATTGAGACCTGGAATATTTCACATTCCGGATCTGTAACTCTTTAATGGTTTGAAGCAATTGATATTCGATCCGTTTTTGATAATCCAGAACCTGAGTGGTGTCAAATGCAATTTTCTGCACCATTTGCAAAGTATCAAAGCTTACATAAAATTCTTTTTCCGTTGGAAAACCCATCAGCTGCTTTAGAGACGCATACAGTGGCCTCACATTTTCGTTAACCTGTTTTAATTGCGCCCTGGAATTGTTCAGCGAAATTGATGCCTCTTTATAGTCTGTCTTATCAACGATTCCTCCAACATACTGATGATAAGCATCTCTCAGATTTTTTGCCAATCGTGCGGTGTCTTCTTTTAATACATTAATCTGCTCCAGATTAAAGAGTAAACTGTAAAACGCCTTACTTACATTCGAAATGATCTCTATTTTAGTGCTGTCGTTAGATTGCTTCGCCTGCTCTACATACAAATGCGCGTTTTTGGCTGCATTTAATACATCCGGACTATAAATTATTTGTGTTGCTGATAATTGAGGAATAAACGTGTTATTAATGCCGGAGTGGGTCTGAATCAGTGGACCTCCGGGCGTGGGATTTGCCGATAAAACAGTGGGCAACTGACCATAATGGGTCAGGTTTCCAACGAGATTAACCTGGGGCAACCATGCTGACAAATTTATTGCATTCGTCTTTTTAACAATCGACATCTCAATCAAAGACCGGTTAATTGCAGGCTGAAACTGCAAGGCATAGGTAATACATTGATCGAGATTTAAATATTGAATAGAATCTGCTGTATTGTTACCCGCATAACTATAGGCGGTAGGACCCCCGATACAAGCCATTACAATAACCAGATGCCTCAATATTAAACTGAAATAATCAGTATATTTACCTGGAACAGTTATGTTCCTTCTTACTGAACCCATTGTATATAAACAATTTAAAATTATTTTCGGGATTATTCTTTGTTACATTCAATCTCATCCACCATTGTAGATAATAACATCAAAACGAATTAACAAAATGATTTAAATTTGATGAGATTATTTGACCAAATAGGATTTACTAACATAATTATACTTTAACGATTGTTAATTGGACTACCCAATTTCAAGAAGGTTTAAAATAGAATACCTATCATACATAAACTACTTCGATTTGATCAGCTTTCGCATATCTTCTTAATAAATTCAGAGATAACTCAACAGCTTCATGAGTTTGCTGCTCACCGGAAAACCCAACGATAACCATTAAAAACTTTTTAGTTTCACGGTTTACCGATGTTCTCACGGAATCGCTTGTTGGTGAGCCAAATGATGAAACAGAATCCCGGAATACCGGAAGGAATTCAATATTTAATTCGCCTCTGCCAATCGCCTCATAAGGTTCATCTTTCATGCCAATATCGAAGATCACCTCTCCTTCTATTTTCTTAGCATCATATCCACCGATGGACATACCGGTCTTCAGGGAGACAAGGTTAAGTAAATCAACTACATTATTGATCCGGTAAAGAGGATTCCCCTTTACTGCCCTGCGCATCAAGGCCTCGGAAGAAAGTCGGTATCTGGCCGGGTCTTTACCGCAGGAGCGATAGGCAACCCTTGATGCATGAATGGCAGGATGACTCCCCACCTTTTCAAGTTCGGTTGTACTTTGGATTAATTTACATGCTGTTTCAATCTCATCCCACAAATCAATGTTCTCGGTTGAAATGGCCACATCGCATACAATACAACCCAGGACAAGATCAGGCAACTTCTGTCTAATGGTCTGACTGATAATAATTTTATTCATAATTGATTCCTCAGGTTAAAAAAGACTTTATCTATTCTAAAAATACCATTACTTTTGGGATAAATGATCTACTAGCCAGTTGAAAACACCTTTTATTGATATTCATACCCACCATTCAGGGAATTCGGATCAGGTTATCACAGTTCAGAATCTGTTTCTCCAGGATATTGATTTTAGCTTAGAGATAAATTTCCCATTTTCAGCTGCAATCCATCCCTGGCATTCGGATGGATTTGAGGTGAATGAGGTGACTAATATGCTTGATAAACTTTCCATGCAAAAGAAACTTCTGGCCATTGGTGAAACAGGGCTTGACAAAGCGTGCGCAGCTGATTCTAATCAACAAAAGAGAATTTTTGAATTGCAGATTGATTTTGCAGAGGCCCATCACAAACCATTGATTATTCACGCTGTTAAATCATGGAACGACTTGACCAGATACTTTAAACGGGCAAAAGTGCCGGTCATTTTACACGGCTATGCTGGCAGCCTCATATTAACCAGGCAATTAATTGAATTGGGATGCTATTTTTCAATCGGGAAATCGGTGATGCGATTAACTCCCAAACAGATGGAGGTCATTCAAATAATTCCAATGACCTCCCTCTTTTTGGAAACAGATGAGTCTCACATCCCGATTGATGAAATCTATCTGCAACTTTCCAAAGTAATAAACTTATCAATTGATACTTTAAAAAATCAGATTCAAGAGAATTTCAATTCCGTCTTTACCATTTGAGGAATGGATTAAGTCAATGTTTTAGCTGTGAATTCCCTTCACGAAAAGAACGGAACGACAAGCAAGGCCAATGACAATGCAATCAGAACGATAACAGCGCCCCAGCCAATCAGGTTGTTAACCGGTTTATTGACATATTTTCCCATGATCTTTTTATTATTGACCAGCAACATCATACAGACCAAAACCACAGGCAGAAGCATTCCGTTGATCACCTGAGACCATAACGAAATAAAAATAAGTGGTGCGTTAGGAATTAAAATAATGGCTGCCCCAACGATCAGGATTCCGGTGTAAAGAACATAGAACTCTTTGGCTTCGTTCCATTTCTTATCAATGCCGGCTTCGAAACCAAAAGCTTCGCACACATAAAATGCAGTTGCCAAAGGTAATATCGTGGCAGAAAATATAGAGGCTATAAAAAGTCCAAAGGCAAACACCTGCGATGCAAATGCGCCGGCAAGGGGTTTCAGAGCCAGGGCAGCATCCTTGGCTTCGTTAATCTGAATCCCGTTAACATGTAAAGTTGAGGCGCAGGCAACCATTATAAAAAAGGCAACAACAACCGTAGCAACACATCCGACAACAATATCAATCAGGGAATAATTATATTGCTTCATTTTCAGACCCTTCTCAATAACAGATGATTGCATGTAAAATTGCATCCAGGGGGCAATCGTTGTTCCAACCAATCCAATGATCATGGCAAGGCTTTGAGCATTAAATTCCATTTGCGGATGGATTATGGCATGTCCAATCTCGCCCCAATGAGGCTTCCCCATAATGGCAGAAACGACGTACATCAATAAAGACACACTGAATAACAGGAAGATACGCTCTGCTATTTTGTAAGTTCCTTTTACGACGAGGAACCAGATCATAAAACCCACTATGGGCACGGAGATGTATTTACTCACCCCGAAAACCTCCATACTCCCCGCAACTCCGGCAAATTCTGTTGTTGTATTCCCGACATCAGCGATCAGCAAACCGATAAAAATGAAGAAAGTAATTTTGACGCCGGCGTTCTCCCGGATCAAATCAGCAAGTCCTTTACCGGTTACAATACCCATCCGGGCATTCATTTCCTGAATAACTACAAGAACTATAAAAGAAGGAATAAGCGTCCAGATCAGGTTATAACCGTAAACAGCAGCAGCAACAGAATAGGTGGTAATTCCACCTGCATCGTTATCTACACTTCCGGTAATTATTCCCGGTCCCAGGATGGCCAGAAAAATTCCCAGTTTTTTAAAAAAAGATTTCTTATTTCTAAACATGCTCCAAAGCCCCTATTTATTGGTTCTGCGTTTTTTAATCAAATCTTCAATCACATCATCAATGACCACCATTCCCTTCAGAACATTCTTTTTATCGACCACAGGTATGGCTAAGAGGTTATATTTGGAAACAATTTCAGCCACTTCATTAATCTTTTGATAATCACGCAAATGAACAGGAGAAGGCTTCATAATCTGTTTAATCTGCACATCCGGGGAAGAAATAACGACATCCCTAACCGAAAAAGTAGCCAAAAGCACTTCATTGTCATCGGTTACAAATAGGTTATAAAGGGTTTCAAATTCCGGCTTTTTATCTCTCAGTTCTTCTAAAACTTTTTCAATCGTAGCGTTTTGGTTGAATGACATCACCTCAGACGACATAATGCTTCCCACGGTATGATCCGGATAAACGAGCAATTCCCTAACCTCCTGGGAAGTATCTTTTTCCATCTCATTAAGAAGCTGCTCGGCCCGTTCATCTTCAAGGGCATCGAGAATATCAGCAACCTCATCGGCAGGCATTTTATCCAGTACGTCAGCTGCTTTTTCGATCGACAGACTTTCGAGGATATGGACCTGAGTTTCGGTATCGAGTTCCTCCATAACATCAGCAGCCTTCTCTTCATCGAGTGCTGAAAATACCTGTGTACTGGCTTTTCGTCCAAGGTCTTCAATAATATCAGCAAGGTCGGAAGGATGAAGTGTCTGAAGTTTGGTATAACTTTTTGAAAGCTTAATATTTAGATTGGAAAAATCAATCGTCTCCACATCTTCCCAAAGGATAAATTTGGATGGGATAGTGCCACCCCATAATCCGGCTAAAAATTTCAAAGGTTTGACAATTCCAATTCTGCGCAATAATCCTTCAATACCGATATCTACAGCGACAGCGAATGTTCCGCTTGAGATGGTAACCAACCGGACGTCATTTACACGAACCAATTTTCGCCCGTTAAGGTCAACGATTTGATTATCCAGCACTGCATCAGCAAGATACATGCTATTATCAATTTCATCTTTAGACAATTCAACTAACTGGTCACATATGACCGTAAGATTCCCGTCAACTTTTTCAATATGAAAATTCTCAAAGGAGTAGAATGAGATATTTTTGGAATATTTTATTTTAATCCCCTTGACAACAGGATGTCCGGCAGGGTAATTTGAAGGATCAGGATCCACTAAAAGATCCCTTACAGTACCGAGCTAAATACCGTCATGAGCCTGAACTTTTTGCCCAATAATCCGACTTAAATAAAATGTGGTGATTG
>Ga0118677_10008564_pt1 | contig 16347 bp, 8 predicted proteins | sample AliMusrvi5mmetaG_FD_86154 | JGI IMG/M metagenome (GOLD analysis project Ga0118677, IMG submission 86154) | reverse complement strand
TCAGCGGGTCGCCGGTGGGCGGGAGACCCGGAAGATTGAACATTTCGGCCAGCGCGTTGCCGGCGAAAATCTCGCCGACTCCGGCGCTCTTGCCGGCCGCTTCAATGGTGGCTACCGCTGACGCCGTTTGGGCGGGGTCGGTCAGCCACAGCAGAGAAATATCGTCTTCCACCGGGCCGATTCCGTCGGGATTGGAAGGCGATTCCGAGAAGGGCAGCAGACCCGCAATCAGAGTGGCGGGCGTGGTTCCGTTGGCGCCGGTGCTGCCGGGAATCGGAGTAAACAGCTTCGGGTCGATGGGCGATTGGCCGTGCTTCGACGTGACAACGATCAGAGTTTCGGACAGGATGCTGCGGTTGCGCATCTCGGCCACCATGCTGCCGATGGCGGCATCCACGAACTGGATCTCGGCCAGGAGTTGAGCGCTCGGCCTGCCAAAGGCATCGAGATAGCCGCCGGTGCCGACATTCTTTTCGATCAGCTTCTGCCCCACGCTGACCGCCTGGAAATTCATGCCGAAGATGTTGGGAACAGGCACGGACAAAGAGCCGTCGGATTTCTTCCTGTCGATCTGATTCAGAATCGCGTTGACTTTGAGCGTGTCATAGCACTGAATGTTCCGGAAACTGTCTGTCCAGGAACCGGTTTGCGACGGGTCGGCTATGGGATTACAGGACATACCCGTAACTGTCGTGATGCCCGGCAACGGAACGACAGTCGAATTGATCTCAGGCGAGTAGTAATCGTCCACATTGGATCCGTCGCCGGGCCCGGCCACGGAGGAGTAAGCGGGATGTTTGTCGGACCAGGCCGTGTAACCGCCCGCATCGTGAATGACTCCGTAGACAGTGTTTGTTCTGACGAAATTCCAGGGATAGACGGGCTTGCAGCCGTTCGAGGGGTCGCGGGGAAGACGAGACGGATCGATGGAATTGATGCCACCTCCGCCGGTGGGCGCTCCGCCGTTCAGCTTCGTCTGGTCGAGATCGATGCCTTCTTCGTACTCCGTCGTGGTCCCGTTCAGAACGCCCGGTGTGCAGGTACCGGCCGCGACGCCGTTGCCGGTGGTTTTCGCGGGAGGCGCAAGGGAGCGGTCGTAAGCGACGTCATAGAACACACCCATGGTGGCGGCGGAACCGCCACTGACGATCGACATGAGGCCGGGGAAGGAGTCCGAGGGCTTCGAGGTGGTTGCGTTTCGATAGTTATAGCCCGTGGTCGCGAGCGCCGCGAGATTCGGACAGTAAGGCGCGCCATTATTCGTGCCACTGATGCCGCGGGAGCAGTTGAGGAAATCGAGCGAGTGCATGCCGTCGATGCTGAGCAGCAGCACGTAGCGGATTTTCGTGGGACCAAGTATCTGGCTTTGCGCTCCGAGATGAGCCGTGGAAGCCAGGGTGCAGGCGAGTAAGATTTTTCTCGGTAAGTTCATGCGGGGAATCTCCGGGATCGCGGCGATTCCTGATGCTGCCACGATCCATCCGGATCATAAGACAGAGTTTGTTTCTGTCCGATGACATTCCCGGGCGGGTTGTAAGGCGGAATCCAATGATTCCGCCGGCTGAACTTACTCAGGCCTGCTTCAGAAACTCGGTCTTGTACTTCGGCGCGAGTGCCTGCGCGCGGGCACGAAATGCCTGCTCGGCGGCGGCGTCGGGCTTCGGGGGAAGCGTGGTGCGGGTGGCGACGGGAACGCCGATCTCAAGAAAGTAATCTTCCTGACCGGCGGGCGAACATATACAGAGCAGCCGGGCCGGCATTTCCGAATTGTTCCGGAACTGGTGCGGGGCGTTGGCGGGAATGTTGATGACCTGACCGGCGCGCACGGTTTCTTTCGCACCGCGAAAGGTAGCGTCGATTTCACCTTCGAGCACGGTGAAGGACTCCTCGAAATCGTGGCGGTGCGGTGGCGGACCGCCGCCGGGCGGAACATACATATCGATCATGCAGTATCTTCCGGCCGTGTCCCTGCCGGTTAACAGGATCGTATAAGTGCCGCCTGCCACGCCGAGATGCGGGAGTGCCGGATCGTCCGCCCGGGAGAGAGTGAGCCTCCGCCCGGGGGCGTCATCGGGAATGCCGGTCATCGAAGTTACTCCTTCGGGATTATGTTACTGCACGGGAATCAGGACGCTTACCGTGTTCGAAGTGCCGGCGTTGTTCGGATTACCCGGAGGTCCAACCACGGCCACCACCGACAAGTCACCAACGGGAGCATTGTTGGGAATGGTCAGATTGATCTGATAGAGTCCCGCGCCGGTTTCACCCGAGTACAGAACCTGCGCCGGAACCCCGTTACCGCCGGGCACGCCAAGATAAACCTGCACCGTATTCGTGGTATCCGCCGCACCGACAAAAGCCTTGCCGGCGGGCACGGGTGTTTTCGTCGGGCCGAAGCCCACGCCGAAGAGTTCGATGGTTTCTCCGCGTTTCACCGGGCGGGTGGCATAAGGAAAACGCCCAACCGGGCCAGCGAGATCGTAAGTTCCACCGCCATAGGCGCCAGTCTTGTTCGGAGTCAGAATAACGGCCGCCACATACTTCCCGTCGAGCAGGCTAAGAGAGGGAGAGACGGGCCGGAGTTCCATGGAAAGACTGATATTGCCGTTGGGTGTATTGATCGAGACCGGCACACAACCCTGTTTGGAACTATCGGGAACCTGCAGGTTGATCTGGCCCGGGCTTACAAACCAGAGATAACCGGGCTTCCCGTCGATGGTGACGCTGACGTTGCCGAGCGCGGTGGGGAAGTCCGCATTCCAGAGCGTGGTCCCGTTTGCGAGGTTATTGCCATAAATGGAAATCCAGGAACCTGGCTGAACCGCGGTGGAGTCGCTGAAGACGGGGACAATGCCGAGCGGTGTTACGGTCGCAAGCGGAACAAGAGGACCTGCCAGGCTGACGGTGCCCGTAATGGAGAACATGAACGTGGACGCGCTCAGCAACTGGATATCAATGGAGGCTGTTCCCGTGCCTCCCTTTGTGGCGTAAGCACCGGTTCCTGCCGTGACGGTGAGCGCGCTGGTCGCGGAGAACGAAGATTTGGTGGCACTGAGATCCGTCGGCACCGGAATGCTGTAGTAAGTGGTCAGCGTGTCCGTGGTGCTGACTTGTATCTTCAGAAACAGTTCCAGGAAGCTGTTGCAGTTGTCGCCATAAGAGCCTCCGGAAAGGCTGACCGCGGCGGGTCCGCCGGCAAACGTGCCCGCCGGCAAACGTGCCCGTTCCGGATCCGGTCGCATTTTGATTGCCTGCCGAACCCTGGCCAGTAAATGAGAACGGGATGGTCTGGCCTTTGGCGTAACTACTGAGCGCGAGCACGCCAAAAAAAGCGAGGGAGAATACCCTCAGGGAGCCTACAACTGACAAACGATCCTCCGTTGATGCTACGCGAGCTTCTATGCCGGCCGCGTGATCATATGTTTTATATCATACTTATGACAAGTTCGGGAGGAGTCTGACGGCACCAGACGAATCGCTCGGGTGTCAACCGGCGGACATCGCGGAACGGTCGTTCCGCAGGCTGATGGCACCGCGTCCGGCTGTTCCCGATTTCCTACCAGACCCTGACTCGCTGCTCAGGACTCAGGAACAGTTTTTGCCCGGCTGCTGGTTGAAATGCGGAATACCAGGGGTCGAGATTCCGGACGGTGCTGGCCCGGTATTGGCCCGGCGCATGACCGTCGGTGGCGATCCATTTGCGCAGTTCCGCTTCGCGCGCTTTGCCACGCCAGCTCTGGCCAAAACTGATGAAGAAGCGCTGGTCGCCCGTAAGGCCGTCCTTCACCGTATCCGCGGATCCTCCGAGCGAGGCATGGTAGGCTTCGAAGGCCGCCAGCAGTCCGGCAACATCGGCGATGTTTTCGCCAAGTGTCTGGTGACCGTTCACGGCCAGATCCGGCAAAGGTTTGTAAGCGTCGAACTGTTTGGCCAAAGCCTCGCCCGCTGCTGTGAAATGGTCGGAATCGGTCCTGGTCCACCAGTTCGAGAGCCTGCCTTCGGCATCGAACTCCGCGCCCTGGTTGTCGAAAGAGTGGCTGATTTCGTGGCCGATGATGGCTCCCATGGAGCCATAATTGTGGGCGGCATCGGCTTTGGGATCGAAGTAGGGCGGCTGAATCATTGCCGCCGGGAAATTCAGGGCATTCTGTAAGGGAAGATTTACGGCGTTGACGGTTTGTGGTGTCATCCACCACTCGGATCGGTCGACGGGTTGTCCGAGTTTCGCGAGTTGGTGACGGTACTCGAATATTTCGGACCGCCACGCGTTGCCAAGGGCATCTCCGCTGACAACTTCGAGACCCGCGTAGTCGCGCCAGCGGTCCGGATAGCCGACACCGACTTTCAGTGTCACCAGTTTCTGTTTCGCCTTGGCTTTCGTTTCGGCGGTCATCCAGGTAAGCCCGTCGATGCGTTTGTCGAACGCTTTAACAATGTCGGCAACCATGGCCTGTACTTTGGCTTTCGTGGCCGCGGGAAAGTGGCGCTCGGCGTATAGTTTGCCGAGCGCTTCGCCCATCGCGGCGCTGGTTAAGTCGACGCCGCGCTGCCAGCGGGGGCGCAGTTCCGGGGTATCGCTGAGAGCTTTGCCCTGAAAGAGGAAATTCTCGGTCACGAAAGCTTTGGGCAGAAACGGGGCGGCGTCTTCGATGGTGTGGAAAGCGAGCCAGTCCTGCCAGGCGTTCAGGGGCTGGGAGGCAGCCAGAGCGGCGAGTCCGGTGATGGCTTTGGGGTGCCAGAGGATGAAAACGGGGACGTCGTTGAGGGAGGCGGCGTCGAGCAGTTCGGCCCATTCGAGGCCGGCGGCGCGATTGATCAGTTCCGACCGTGTCCAGGAGACGGGAGCGTGGACGTCCTCGGATTCCAGACGCGTGGCGTGCACGTTGGCCATGGCGGTCTCGAGAGCGAAGACGCGGGCCGCGCGCGCCGGAGCGTCCGTGAGTCCGGCGAGTCGCAGCATGGTTTCGATGTGGGCACGGTAGGTGTCCCGCAGCGCCGCCATCTGCGGAGAGGGGGAAAGGTAGTAATCGCGATCGGGAAGGCCGAGACCGCCCTGGAGCAGATAAGGATACGTATGAGTGGGATCCACCAGGCCCTGCGTAATCCAGACGCCGAACAGGTTGCCGGTCTGGAAGACGGAGTTGTTCAGGGCATCGACGTCGGCGCGCAGGCGGGATCCGATCATGCGGGAAAGGCCGCGGTTGTCATGCAGGGCGGCGATGGCGGCCAGTTTCGGCGCGAGCGGCTGCAGCCCCTTCGCTTCGATGGTGCCCTCGTCCATGTAGGCGTTGTAATAGTCGGCGATCTTGCGGTTGACGGGGTTGGCGGCCGAGTCCTTAATGATGGCGAGAAGAGCTTTGCGGGTGCCGTCCTGACTAATGTCCCAGATACCGTAACTGGATTTGTCGGCCGGAATGGCCGTCGCCTTCTCCCAGGCGCCATTGGCATACGCATTGAAATCTTCGCCGGGAGCGACGGAGCGATCCATTCCGGCGAGATCGATTCCGGAGGACAACGATGAGTTGGAGGCGCGGCAGGCGCACAGAACCAGCAGTAATGCGGCGAAAAGGGTGGACCGGAGTGCCGGGGCGGAGGAGAGCCTTCTCGAGTGAATCATTCGGGTAGTTTCGATTATAGGCGGGAACCGGGCTGAACGGCACACATCAGGGCTGGGGCGCTCCGCTCCTGCGCATCCAGATGCGCCAGGTGAGCGGCCCGGCCTCCTGGTCGGTCAGGGGGCAGCCGGCCAGCCTGAGAGCCAGCTTGATCTGGCCGTGATGGTAGCCCTCATGCCAAAGCATGTGCTGAAGGAAGAGGATCGGATGGTCGTAATGAAGGTCCATCTGGCGCCGCGTTTCCAGCCTGCTTTTCACCGCCTGGCGGACGAGGAGAGCGCTTTCCCGCAGCATCCGTGCGATTGCCGCGGGATCCGGCTCGGACATCCACTCTTCCGCGGGCAGTTCGCCAGCGAATTCGGGGGCGTCTTCCAGAATGAAAACCAGGCGGACGTAGTGGATGTGCGTGAACAGTTGCGCTATGGAGGGACTGCTTTCGGTGGCTTTGATGGACAGCGATGTCCGGGGGATGGCCTGCAGCAGGTTGACGAGGATGGTGTTGCTTCGGTCCCACGAATCGAGCAGTGGTTCGAGCAGTGCGATGTCGTTGAGTGGCGTTTCCGGCATGTCGGCTGACCGTCGCTATGCTAACACCGCCCGAAGAGGGGCTCGTGACAGACTGGAATCCTGCGTTTTCAGAAACAGGAGATAGATTCCGTGGATGGGTCGCTTTTTATCAGCTATTCGCATGTCGACAGTGTCTGGATGCGAGCGTTCCGAAAGCATTTGAACGGCATCCTCCTGCATGACTGCGCTGTCTGGACCGACGAGGACATTGCGGCCGGAACCACCTGGGAGGAAAGGCTGCTTGGCAACCTGCGGCAGGCAGCTGCCGGACTGGTTCTTGTCAGCCCGGATTACCTTGTTTCTCCATGGTGCCGCCGCGAACTGAAAACCCTTGCCGACGCCTACAAGAGCAAAAGGCTGGCTGCCGTATTCTGGGTTCTTCTGAAGCCGTGCGGGTGGAAATGGACCGAGCTTTCCGGGTTGCAGGCGGCGCACGAGCCCGGGGATGAGGGACTGTTGAGCGTTTCCGAAGATCCGGCGCGGGACGTGAAACTGCTGCGGTGTTGCGAGACGATTGCGAACCAGTTGCTGCCCATGCTGAGAGGCGGAGACAAGTCCCTCGCCGTTGTTCGCGGCATCCTTGCCCGCAATGAGCGCGGCGCCCGTTTCACACCGGTAAAGACGCTGAGCGAAGGAGATTTTTCGATTGTCGTCAGCGGGGTGGACGGCGTGGACGTGAGCGGCAAACATGTGGTGATTCAGGTCTTCACGAATACTCCGCTGCGCCGCATGCGAGAACTCTTGTCGCTTGTCGGCATGGCATCCGGACAGATCGACGTTCCGTCTGCAATCCGTACTCTCGACGTATTCACCGACGGCGAGGGTTACGAGCAGCGGGTTGTCATCGTAAGCGAGTTGGCGCGCGGAAAGCTTCTGTCGGATGTCATGGCGGCCGATTCCAGGCGCGCTGATCCCTCGGAACGCGACCTGACGCCAAACCGAATTGGCCACCTCCTGCGAGGACTGGCGGAGGCAATCAAAGCGCTCCACCTCATCGATTCGCTGGAGTGGGAAGGCGAGCCGAATAAACGCTACCGCCATCTGATGGGGCCGATGCCGCCGACCCGAATCTATTACGACTGCGAGAACAGGCGGGCGCAGATTTCGCTGGTCAGCGTTACCAGTCTTTTGTGGCGGTTTTTCGAACCCGGTACTTTCCGGAACATTGTTGGTTCAACGGGCGGTGTCTATTTGTTACCGGAAAAGCTCGACGGCAAGCCGGTGGATGAGCGCGCGGATCAGTATTTCCTCGGCCTGCTGGCCCTCGAACTGATGGAAGCCAGGCAACTGTTCCAGCCGGCGGGAAATGAACGGCCGGCTGACCCCGCAGACATTCTGGAGAAAGCGAGGTGGGTGAAACGACACGAACAGTTCGGCGAAATTGTTCGCCGGCTGCTGAAGAAAGATCCCGGCGAACGGTTCACCGACATGGACGGCGTGATCGCTGAACTCGACTGTCTCGAAGACTCGTCGCGGGCGCTGGCCAAATACTCGTTTCGCACCTACGTCGCGCCCTCGTCCGAACAGGAACCGGCGGGAACAAAATTCTCAAGGGCGTTTTACGCCAAATTCTTTCGGGAAACGAAGGGCGCCGAGGCTGTTTTTCTCCGTGAACATGAGAAGCGTGTGGCGGGGACCGTGAGCGCCGGGCTCACACTCGCGATGCCGGAGGAAGCGCAGCACCGTAAGCTGATGGACGGGCTCAAGGCGGTGCTGAATTTTCGCCCGGGCGGGAATCCCTCGGCAATCGATTCAGTAGCGATCCGGCATGCGGATATGGAGATCAACCTGGGCCAACTGGAGAGTTTTGAGAGGTGCTTTCTGAGTACACTCGGAGATTTCGTTAGCGATCAGGGCGATATCGCGGACATGGCCGAGATCTGTAAGGCCTGGAGCGGGCTCTTTAAGCCGGTGATTTCCATGATGTATCGGACGGTTCCCGCGAGACTCGCCTTGTCCGCGTCCGTGTAATCCGCTCCCCGATTCGGATGGCCTGTGTGGTTGTTTTCGCTTCCGGCCGGAACAGAGCAGAGTGTTACTCGCACGGAGACGCCGAAACTGATCCGGACCCTGACCCGAGACTTTGTACTGCTGCGCGCGTGCCTTTTCTGCTGTTTGTCGCGTGCCGGCGGGAGACTGGTGCCGCGGGAGAACGCGCGCAAGCTCTGCGGCCTGAAGGAGCCCGAATCAGACGGGCGGTGCGGAGACCTGAATCTCTTCAGGCGTCCGGGGGTCCACGGGCATCGGCGGGTGGACATACTTTCCCTCCCGCAGATCGCTCGCGAGGCTCTCGATCACGATCTCGCTTTCGGGCCCGCAAATGTCCCGGTCCAGGCGCCGCAGCGCCATGCTGACGACGTCGCGATGGTGCAGTTCAACGCCCATCCGGCTCCCGAGTTTGAGCCAGAGTTCGTGGAGGCGCTCGACGTCATCGGGCCACAGCCGCGGCGGGTGCGGGCCCAGATTGACATACGTGCTCGGGCGGCCGGGCGTGAGCGTTTCGAGTGAGAAGGCATGCCTGGGTTCCGGCAGGCGTTCCCAGGCCTGGCCGATCTGCAAGGCCAGTTGGCCCGAATCCATCTTGGGCGAGACGCCGGTCACGAGGCGGGATGCCTTTAGCCTGGCAGCGGTCTGCACCAGCGCGTCGTACGGGTCGAAGCCGGGAACCACCAGAAGTCCGACGGCTTTGCCTTCCTTCTCGGCCATGGCGACGACGCGGCTGAAGAGTTCGCGCTCGTAGTCGGCAAACAACTGGTCGTCACGCAGCGTGTAGCCGCCGGTTGCGGTAGTGACCAGACGGACCGTCACCACGACAATGTCGTGTCGCCGCAGGTTAGTCTTGCGCAGAATGCTCTGCAGATGCGACATCTGGCTGTAGTCGCGAACGGCCACGAGCACGCAGCCCGGACGCGCCTGAATATTTTGTTCGGTGATGTCTTCGCGAACGTCGAGATTGAACTGCTCCAGACCCTTCTTTTCATCTTTCTGCCGGCGCCGGTTAATGCGGTCGGAGATGGTGAAAACGAAGAAGAGAACGAGCGTGAAGGCGATGCCGTAAATGGTCGCGATGCGCTTGGAGAAGAGGTTCGCGCCGGCCACAAGGAGCAAGATCAGCGTGGTGGTCATCAGGCCCACCGGAATCTCCCGCCCGGCGATGGTGATGTTGCCGGGATGCTTGTATTCCTGATCTTTCCGCTTGAATCGCAGCACGGTGACGCCGAGCGACTTCAGGAAGAAACTCCAGACCACGCCGAAAGCGTAGGCTTCGCCCAGCAGATAGAGATTGCCGCCGCTCGCCACGATGGTCAGCACCTGCAGAATCACGACCGCGTTGATGAGGCGGAAGGTGGTGCCGAAGCGGGCGTGCGGCTTGCGGAACCAGTCGACCAGGACGCGATCTTCCGCCACCCGGTTCAGCACGCCGTTGGCGCCGATGAGCGAGGTGTTGACCGCGCCGGAGAGGATCAGCACGCCCGTAATCACCACAAGGGCGTGGAACGCGAGACGCAGCCATTCCGGTCCGGCGAGGTACATTGCCAGTCCGCCGAGAAGGTTCTCCGTGTACTGGCCGCGCTGGGAATCCGGGATGATGATGCCCGCGAAGAGCGTGACCACGCCGGTACAGACCACGGCATAGATGCAGACGACATTCGCGGTGCGGCGCAGGTTGGCGAGCTTGGGGTACGCGATTTCGCGATAGACCTGGGCGAGAGTTTCGAAACCGCTCATGGAGAGCAGGGAGTGGCCGAAGGCGATGATGACCGCGGCCAGCGGGATGGTGGGCCAGACGGTTCCTTTGAACCAGCCGAGGCCTTCGTCGCTGAAGTGCAGGTTGGCGATGGTCGGAGGCGGGGGAATCTGGGCAGGGCCGTGAAGCAACATGGTCAGCGGGCACCAGATCAGGAAGATGACGACCATCACCGTGGTCACCTGCATGATCCGCAGCGCCTTGCCGCTGGATTCGTGGATGCCTTTGATGTTGTTCCACCAGAAATAGGCGGTGACGACGAGGCCGAACGAGGCGGAAAACAGATTGGGTGGCACACGAACGGAGGAGTGCGCGAGTTCGGCAAGTTCATTCAGAAAATGGCCGAGATACTGGCCCGCCGTGACGCCGCTGATGGGACCGGTGAGAATGTAGTCGAAAATGAGCGCCGAAACGGAGAGGCGGGCCATGAAAGGTCCCATGGCGTCCCGCACCACGACGTAGACGCCGCCGCGGACGAACATGCTGCAGCCTTCCATGTAGACCGAACGCACCGCGAAACTGAACAGCATGACCGCGAGAATGAACCACGGCGCGCTCTTCCCGATGGCCTGTTCGGCAATGCCGCCGGCGTAGAAGGCGGAGGAAGCGAGGTCACTGAGAACGATGGCGGCGCCCCGCCAGAAGGAGATGAAAGAGAGCGCAACGGTGGTGGCGACTACGACTCGCGCGGTTCCCGATGCCTGCCGGGTCTGAGGGTTCAAGATGATCGTTACCACAGGAAGTCTATATAACTCAGACGGTGGCGTCCAATACATAGGTTGAATGTCAGCGACAAGACAAACCTATGCGGTTAGCCGAAAGACAGGTTATCCGGTAGCTAAAGAAAGATAGAGATATAGTTGGCCGGCACGGGAGCGGAGTTACAGACGCGCCCGCAGTGTACGATCTGTGTGCTTCCGGCCAGGCCGCGGCCGAGCCACCTGCGGAGCTGGGGCTGAGGGGGCGAAGAGACTCCGGGCGAAATTTTCGAGGGAAGGCCGATTTTTGGCTCGCTGGCGCTTGACATCCCTCACAGAGAAATCTTAAGATCACCTAAACGCTGGCGGATCACCCCGGTGCGATCCGCCGTACAGTTTCCCCTCCCAGTCGAGTCTGCTCAGGACTTGGGTTGCGCATCCCACGCGCCGCCCCGACATCATCTTCAACCTGTTCAAACAATCAGACAGACCGATTTAGACGAGGATTGGCATGGCAACTGTTTCCGGGAAGCATTTTGAATCGTTACTGAACCGCGGCTATTCGCGCCGCCACATAGGCCGCATTCTGTCGGCCATTACGACAGGCGCCGCGGCGCTGCCATTTACGGAATTCGCGCAGGCGCAGGAGGCGGAACGCCGCGTGCGTGGCGGAAACCGGGGCATGATGGATCCGACGATTGTCCGGATCAGTTCCAACGAGAATCCGCTGGGACCGTGTAAAGAGGGCTGTGAAGCGATCGCGAAGATTGCGCCGCTGGGTGGACGATATTCCCCGACGGGCGAACAGCAGGAGTTCGTGAAGACCGTGGCCGAGATGGAAGGCGTGAAGCAGGAGTGCGTGGCGGCGTTCGCGGGCTCGAGCGACCCGCTGTTCCGGTCCTCCTGCGCGTTTTCTTCACCCACCCGAAGCTGGACCATGGGCGACCCCGGCTACGGCGGCGGCGCGCCGGAATTCATCGGCGCCAAAACCGTCAAAGTGCCGCTGGGGGCGGACTACTCGCATGACGTGGAGGCGATGATCAAGGCGGATCCGAACGCCGGCGCCTATTACGTGTGCAATCCCAATAATCCTTCGGGCTCAATCACCTCGCGCGAAAAGATCGAGTATCTTCTGGCGCACAAGCAGAAGGACGCCGTGGTCATTGTGGACGAGGCTTATATCCACTTTTCGGAAACCGCCAAGCCCTGCAGCGATCTGGTGGCGGCGGGCAAGGACGTGATTGTGCTGCGGACGTTCTCGAAGGTCTACGGGATGGCCGGCATCCGCGCGGGCTTCGCGCTGGCGCGGCCGGACCTGCTCGCGAAGATGCGGCCCTATGGCGGCGGCATGCTGCCCATCACCGGCCTGGCCTGCGCCACGGCCAGCATGAAGGTGAAGAATCTGGTGCCGGAACGGCGCGCCATCAACAAGAAAATTCGGGAAAACACGTTCGCGTTTCTGGACAGTAAGAAGATCAAATTCGTGCCGAGCGAGACGAACTTCTTCATGATGGAAACGCACAGGCCCGGCAATGAGGTGGCGAAAGCGTTCCTCGATAAGAAGATCATGATCGGTCGCGTGTGGCCTGCCTGGCCGACGCATGTCCGCGTAACCGTGGGCACGCAGGACGAGATGGACAAGTTCACCGCGGCGCTTTCCCGGATCATGGCCTAGTTTTCCCGGCAACATCGGGGATCCGGACTTGCGACGGATCCCCTGTACCTCTCTATCCTCACGCAGCCCGGGCGCAGTGTCTGCTTCCAGGCAGAGTCTCCGCGGATCGTTCAGCCCCGTTTCGCCCTTTCCCAAACACTTCCAAAACTTCAGAGGAGACGGCTTATGCGTGTCATTTCGTGCTTTTTGCTGTGCGCCGCGATCGTTTACGGCCAGGGTTTTCAGGGATCCATGCGGGGACGGGTGGTGGACGCGTCGGGCGCGGTTGTGCCGCTCGCGAAAATCTCCCTCATCGATGAAGGAACCTCCATCAGCCGGGCCAGTGTGACCAATGAACAGGGAGAATATACGTTCGCTTCGCTGACGCCCGCCACTTACACGGTGATCGCGGAATCGGGCGGCTTTAAGCGCTCCGAACATAAGGGCGTGGTCGTCGCGACGCAACAGGCGCTGACGCTCGATTTCGCGCTCGAACTGGGTCAGGTGTCCGACCAGATTAACGTGACCTCGGAATCGGCGCTGATCGAGACCGCGGATGCGTCCACCGGGCAGGTGATCGACCGGCAGAAGATCGAGGATCTGCCCAATCTGGGCCGGAATCCTTTCATGCTTTCGAAGCTGTCGGAATCGGTTGTGCAGGTGGGAAACCCGAAATTTAACCGCATGCAGGATCAGTCGGGGTCGTCTCAGATTTCCATCGCCGGCGGGCCCGTGCGAGGCAATAACTATACGCTGGACGGCATTTCCATTACCGATTCCACGAATCGCGCGGTAATTATTCCGTCGCAGGAAGCGGTGCAGGAAATGAAGGTCCAGGCCAACACCTACGACGCGGAAATGGGGCGCACCGGCGGCGGCACTTTCAATACCTTCCTTCGCTCCGGGACCAATCAGGTGCATGGCAGCGCGTTCGGCTATATCCGTGAGACGGACTGGATCGCGAATAACTTCTTCAGTAACCGGGCGGGTCAGGCCAATCCGGATCAGCCGTTCAAAAACTATGGCGGATCCTTCGGCGGACCCCTGCGTATTCCGAAAATCTACGATGGCCGCAATAAGACGTTCTTTTTCGTGGCGGGCGAAGCTTACCGGCAGTACGACGCCTCCGGAACGCGGCTTTCCGTGCCGACTCCACTGGAACTGAGCGGCGATTTTTCGAAGAGCTTTTCCACGAAGGGAACACAGCAGATTATCTACGATCCGAAGACCACGCAGGCCGATGGCAGCCGGACACCGTTCGCCAATAACATAATTCCGTCGAGCCGCATCAATGCCGTGGGTCAGAAGCTGGCTTCGTACTATCCGACTCCGAATGTAACCGGCGCCTATTACGGCGCGCCGAATTTCGATTCGACGGTGCGTGCGTTTAACCGGGCCGATCAGCTGACGTTCAAGGGCGACCAGGAGATCCGCAGCTGGTGGCGCGCCTCGGCGTCATATCTGCATTACGGCAGCCAGGAGCCGAGCAACCGGTGGTTTCCGAATCAGATTGCGTCACCCAATCAGGGGGTGATTTACCGCAAGGTGGACGCCACGCAGCTGAACACGACGCTGACTCCCAGTCCGACGATGGTGGTCGCGGTCCGCTATGGGTTCAACCGCTTCCCGAACTTTACGCCGCCCATCAGCCTCGGTTTCGACCTTGCGTCACTCGGTCTGCCGAAATCTCTGGTATCGCAGACGCTGTTCCCTGCGTTTCCGGCGATCACGATGAGCGATCTCGCCAGCTATGGCGGCGGCACCACGACACAGAACGTTTATTACTCGCGCAGTTTCAATACCACCGTTTCCAAATTCATGGGCAAGCACAGTCTGAAAGCCGGTTTCGACTGGCGCGGTCTGCATCATGACGGCGCGCCGGGCATCGGGCCGTCAAGCTTCTCATTCTCGGACGTATTCACACGGGCGAACGCCAAGACGACAACCGTAGGCACCGGCGCGAGCCTCGCGACCATGCTGCTGGGCAATCCGACAGGGGGCAGCCAGACCGTGGGCACGAATTTCTATAACTTCGTGAATTATTACGGTGCCTTTCTTCAGGACGACTTCCGGATGACTTCAAAGCTGACGCTGAACTTCGGCATCCGCTATGAGTATGAGACGGGACCGGCGGATCGGAATAACAAATTCCTGACCGGCTTCGACCCCACGGCGCCCAGCCCGCTGCAGCAAACCGTGGCGGACCCGAAGATCTTCGGCACGCTGCTGTATGCCGGCGTCAACGGGAATCCCACCAGCACGTTCAATCCGAAAACGACGAAGTTCGGCCCGCGCGCCGGCTTCGCCTACTCGCCGGACTCGAAGACGGCGTTTCGGGGCGGCTTCGGCATCTTCTGGGCGCCGCTTCCTTTCAGCTTCCAGAACACCCTCGGCTATTCGCAGTCAACGCCCATCGTGACCTCCGTGGACAACAACTTCACACCGGCGGCAACTCTGGATAATCCGTATCCGAGCGGTCTGCTGCAACCGGTAGGGAATACCGCAGGCGGGCTGACGGGCATCGGGCAGGCGATCAGTATTTACGACAAGAACACCCGGTCCGCCGGATATGTGGAACAGTACTCGTTCGACATGCAGCGACAACTGGGTGGCTCCTGGGTGGTGTCGGCTGGCATTATCGGATCCCACGGGTTGCACCTGGTGCAGGACGGCCGCAACATCGATCAGCTGAATCCGCAGTATCTGTCTCTGGGCTCGGCTCTGAACGCGAATGTCAGCAATCCGATGTATCAGCATGGCGGAGCGCTGAACGTGGGAAATCCGACGATATCGCGTTCGCAGCTGCTGTTGCCGTTTCCGCAATTTACTTCGGTCACACTGCTGAGCTCGGATACGAATAAGTCGTCTTACAACTCGGTTCATGCGAAGATCCAGCGGCGGTTTGCGCAGGGCATGACCGTTCTGGCGACCTACACCTATTCACGGCAGACGGACCTGGCTTACGGGAACGTAGGGAACAGCTTCAGCTCGGCTCCGGCGGGCCCGCAGAACGCGTACGATCTGACCGCCGAGTACGGGCTTTCCACATCCGACACGCCTAACCATCTCTCGATGGCGGGTACCTATGAACTGCCGTTCGGCAAAGGGCGGAAGTTCCTGTCGGGCGCCAACAAGCTGGTGGAGTTCGTGCTGGGCGGGTGGTCGGCAAACGTGGTGAACGTGATGCAGTCCGGTTATCCGCTGGCGGTCTCGCAGCCGAATAACAACAGCGTGTTCGGGGCGTCGACGCAGAGGCCGAACGCGACGGGCGTGAGCGCGGCGGTGGACCTGCCGTTCGACAAGCGCATCGACGGCTGGATCAACCCCGCGGCGTTCTCGGTCGCGCCGCAGTTCACGTTCGGGAACGTGAGCCGGACAATCACTCTGCGCGGACCGGGGCTGATCAGCTGGGACGTCTCGATGTTCAAGACGTTTTCCGTTTTCGAAGGGATCAAGGCGCAGTTCCGGGCGGAATCGCTGAACGTGGCGAATACGCCTCAGTTCTACGGGCCCAACACGACCTTCACCAGCCCTTCATTCGGTCTGATCACCAGTCAGGCCAATTATCCGCGGCTGGTCCAGTTAGGGGTGCGTTTCACCCGTTAATTGCTCCTCATCGGTGTTCTCCCCTGCAGTCCGGGCTGGGGCCGCGATTTCCGTCGCGGCCCCGATTTTTTAGTCAGCGTCCCTGCGATATCCTGTAACGCGATGTTGTTTCCCGTCACATTGATTCAGACGGGAGTTCTTCAAATCCCGCTGAATTAAGGAGAAATGGCTATGCCGCCAGCTGGAACCATTCAGCATCTTGTCGTGCTCATGATGGAAAACCGGTCGTTCGATCACATGTTCGGGTTCCTGAAGAGTGAGCAGTACCCGATCGAAGGTCTGACCGGGACGGAGAGCAACCCGGACGTGAACGGCGAGGATGTTTTCGTCTCGGCCGACGCGCGCTATTCGGGCGACTTTACTCCCGATCCCGGGCACCATTTTCCAAACGTAAACGTGCAGTTGTTCGGCAACGAAGAAGGGACGGGGCCTGTCACCATGAAGGGCTTCGTGCAGTCC
>Ga0118677_10008563_pt1 | contig 16347 bp, 1 predicted proteins | sample AliMusrvi5mmetaG_FD_86154 | JGI IMG/M metagenome (GOLD analysis project Ga0118677, IMG submission 86154) | reverse complement strand
CAATCGCGCCCGTAATGACGCGGTGCGATGGTCTATATTAACTACGTCGCAAAATGATCACACAAGAGTGACATTATCACCACTAATTGGATGTTCAGAAAACACGATTCACAAGGGGGAGGAACCAGTCATGACTACGTTAAACACCAATCGGATTGTACTGTTGCTCAGTATCTGTATGCTGGCACTGTTCGGCGGAGCCGGTCGTCTGTTTGCCAGCGCCGGCATCACCTTGAACGAATCCGTTGCCTGGACCACTGGTGACGGCTCGCATATCGGGGATGTGGCGAGCTATACCTTTACCGTGCAGAATACCGGCAGCGTCACCTTGAATCCCGTGACGGTCATAGACGATAAACTGGGCGTGATCTCCCTTGATGCCTCCAGCCTGGCGCCGAACGCCACCGCCAGCGGCACGACGCCCTTGAGCGTCACCCAGGCCCTGCTGGATAGCGGCTCGCAGACCGATACCGCCACGGCGACCGGTCAACCGCCCAGTGGGAATAGTGTCACTGCCACCGCCACTGCCACGGTGATCTTTGCGCAGCAACTGGCCCTCACCCTGACCGAATCCGTGGTCTGGACGACCGGTGACGGCACGCATGTCGGGGATGTGGCGACCTACACCTTTACCGCGAAGAATACCGGCAGCGTCACGTTGAATCCGGTCAGCGTCTCCGATGATGCATTTGGCGCGATCACCCTGGGCGCTACCAGTCTGGCGCCGCATGCCACCACCACCGGCACCACGCCCTTGACCGTCACCCAGGCCCTGCTGGAGAGCGGCTCGCTGACCGATACCGCCACCGCGACCGGCGAGGGGCTCAACGGGCATGCGGTCGCCAGCGCCAATACCACGGTGACTTTCGGGCAGCAGCCGGCCCTCACCCTGAGCACTACCATTGCCTGGACTACCGGCGACGGCGCGCATGTCGGGGATGTGGCCACCTACACCTTTACCGTGCAGAATACCGGCAACGTCACCTTGCATGCGGTGAGCGTGTCCGACGATAAGCTGGGCGCCATTACCCTGGGCGCTACCAGCCTGGCGCCGAACGCCAGCACCACCGGCACCAAATCGTTGACCGTCACCCAGGCCCTGCTGGAGAGCGGAGCTCAAACCGATACCGCCACCGCGTCCGGGCAGACGTCCGGCGGAACTGGCGTCACCGCCACCGCCACCGCCACGGTCACCTTCACGCAGCATCCCGCCATTACCCTGACCGAAACCGTCGTCTGGACCACCGGGGACGGCACACATGTTGGGGATGTCGCGCGCTACACGTTTACCGTGAAGAATACCGGCAATGTCACGTTGAATCCGGTGACGATCTCCGATGACAAGTTCGGCGCCATCACGCTGGGCGTCACCAGCCTCGCGCCGAACGCCACCACCACCGGCACTAAGACATTGACCGTCACGCAGGCCATGCAAGGCGAAACGCTGACCGATGTGGCTACCGCGACCGGCCAGGCACCCAGTGGGACGAACGTCACCGCCACTGCCTCTGCCACGGTCATTTTCGGCCCGCATCTGACCCTCACGCTGACCGCATCTGTCGCCTGGACCACTGGAGACGGCTCGCATGTCGGCGATGTCGCAACGTATACCTTTACCGTGAAGAATACCAGCGGCGTCACGTTGAATACCGTCAGCGTGTCCGATGATAGCCTGGGCGTTATCACGCTGGGCGCGACCAGCCTGGCGCCGAACGCCAGCACCACCGGCAGCAAGACTTTGACCGTCACCCAGACGCTGCTGGATAGCGGATCGCTGACTGATGTGGCCACCGCGACCGGCCAGGCAACCGGCTGGGCGAGTGTCACCGCCACTGCCACTGCGACAGTGACCTTTGCGCAGAATCTGGCTATCACCATATCCAATACCGTCGTCTGGACCACCGGGGACGGCTCGCATGTCGGGGATGTAGCGAGCTATACCTTTACCGTGCAGAATACCGGTAGCGTCACGTTGAATTCGGTAGCGGTCACAGACGATAAACTGGGCGTCATCACCCTGGGCGCCGGCAGCCTGGCGCCGAACGCCACCACCACCGGCACGGCGACCTTGACCGTCACCCAGGCCTTGCTGGATAGCGGCACGCAGACCGATGTGGCCACCGCGACCGGTCAGGCCTCCAGCGGTAACGCCGTCGCCACCGCCAATGCCACGGTGACCTTCTGGCAACAGCCGTCCCTTACCCTGACCACCTCCGTTGCCTGGACCACTGGTAACGGCGCGCATGTCGGGGATGTGGCCACCATTACCTACACCGTGCGCAATACCGGCAACGTCACCTTGAATCCGGTCAGCGTGTCCGATGATAAACTGGGCGCGATCACCCTGGGCGCCACCAGCCTGGCGCCGAATGCCACCACCACCGGGACTAAGACCTTGACCGTCACCCAGGCGCTGCTGAATAGCGGTTCGCAGACCGATACCGCCACCGCGACCGGCCAACCGCCCAGCGGGACGAACGTCACCGCCACCGCCTATGCCACAGTGACCTGCGTGCAGCTTCCAAACCTCAGCCTCAGCGTGACCGTCGCCTGGACTACCGGTGACGGCTCGCATATCGGCGATGTGGCGAGCTACAGCTACACCGTGCAGAATACCGGCAACGTCACCTTGAATCCGGTCAGCGTGTCTGATGATAAGCTGGGCGCCATCACCCTGGGTGCCACCAGCCTGGCGCCGAACGCCACCACCACCGGCACCAAGACGTTGACCGTCACCCAGGCCCTGCTAAATAGCGGCTCACAGAGCTCTGTGGCCACTGCAACCGGCCAGGCGCCAGACGGAACGAACGTCACCACCATCGCCACAGCGACGGTGACCTTCACGCAGCAGCCGGCCCTCACCCTGACCGCATCCGTTGCCTGGACTACCGGTGACGGCTCGCATATCGGGGATGTGGCGACCGTGACCTACACCGTCAGGAATACCGGCAACGTCCTGTTGAATCCGGTCAGCGTGTCCGATGATAAACTGGGCGCCATCACCCTGGGCGCCGGCAGCCTGGCGCCGAACGCCACCACCACCGGCACTAAGACCCTGACCGTCACCCAGGCCCTGCTGGATAGCGGCTCGCAGACCGATACGGCCACCGCGACCGGCCATGCCTCCGGCGGGACGAACGCCACCGCTACCGCCACTGCCACCGTCACCTTCACGCAGCATCCGGCGCTCACCATCACGCTGACCGCTGTGTGGACCACCGGGTACGGCGCGCAGGTCGGCGATGTGGCGACCTTCACCTACACCGTGAAGAATACCGGCAACGTCACCTTGAATCCGGTGACGGTCACAGACGATAAACTGGGCACGATCACCCTGGGCGCTACCAGCCTGGCGCCGAACGCCACCACCACCGGGACGACCACGTTGACCGTCACCCTGGCCATGGGGACCGGCTCGCAGACCGATGTCGCCACCGCGACCGGCCAGCCGCCGTTGGGGAATAACGTTACCGCCACCGCCAGTGCCACGGTGCTCTACGGGCCACATCCGGCCATCACCCTGACAGAATCCACCGCCTGGACCACCGGTGACGGCTCCCATGTCGGCGATGTGGTGACCTACACCTTTACCGTGAAGAATACCGGCAACGTCGCCTTGAATCCGGTGACGGTTTCCGACGATAAACTGGGCGCGATCACCCTGGGCGCCGGCAGCCTGGCGCCGAACGCCACCACCACCGGCACCACGACCTTGACCGTCACCCAGGCCCTGCTGGATAGCGGTTCACTGACTGATGTGGCCACCGCGACCGGCCAGGCGATTGCCTGGAATGCCGTCACCGCCACCGCCACCGCCACAATGACCTTCGCGCAGCATCCGGCCATCACCGTCACGCTGACCGCTGTCTGGACCACCGGGAACGGCGCGCAGGTCGGGGATGTGGCGACCTTCACCTACACCGTGAAGAATACCGGCAACGTCACCTTGAATACCGTCAGCGTGTCCGACAACAAGCTGGGCGCGATCACCCTGGGCGCCACCAGCCTGGCGCCAAACGCCACCACCACCGGGACGGCAACGTTGACCGTCACCCTGGCCATGGGGAGCGGCTCGCAGACCGATGTCGCCACCGCGACCGGCCAGCCGACCATCGGGAATAGCGTCACCGCCACTGCCAACGCCACGGTGCTCTACGGGCCACATCCGGCCATCACCCTGACAGAATCCGCAGTCTGGACCACCGGTGACGGCTCCCATGTTGGAGATGTGGCGACCTACACCTTTACCGTGAAGAATACCGGCAACGTCTCGCTGAATCCGGTGACGCTCACCGACAACAAGCTAGGCGATATTACCCTGGGCGCCTCCAGCCTGGCGCTCAACGCCACCACCACCGGCACGACAACCTTGACTGTCACCCAGGCCCTGCTGGATAGCGCATCGCAAACCGATACCGCCACCGCGTCTGGCCAGGCGACCATTGGGAATGCGATTGTCACCGCCACCGCGACCGCCACGGTAACCTTCACGCCGCATCCCGCCATCACCCTGAGCGAATCCGTGGCCTGGACCACCGGTGACGGCTCCCATGTCGGGGATGTGGCGAGTTATACCTTTACTGTGCAGAATACCGGCAACGTCACGCTGAATCCGGTGACCGTCTCCGACAACAAACTGGGCGCCATCACCCTGGGTGTCACCAGCCTGGCGCCGAACGCCACCACCACCGGCAGCAAGACCTTGACCGTCACCCAGGCCCTGCTGGATAGCAGCTCGCAGACCGATGTGGCCACCGCGACCGGCAAAGCACCCAGTGGCACGAACGTCACCGCCACCGCCACCGCCACGATCACCTTCGCGCAGCATCCGGCCATCGCCCTGAGCGCCACCGTTCTCTGGACCACCGGTGACGGCTCGCATATCGGCGATGTGGCGACCTTCACCTATACCGTGCAGAATACCGGCAACGTCACCTTGAATCCGGTGACGGTTTCCGACAATAAGCTGGGCGCCATCACCCTGGGCGCTACCAGCCTGGCGCCGAACGCCATCACCACCGGCAGCAAGACCGTCACCGTGACGCCGACCCTGCTGAGTAGCGGATCGCAGACCGATACAGGCACCGCGACCGGCCAACCGCCCAGCGGCACGAACGTCACCGCCACCGCCACCGCCACCGTGCTCTTCGGGCAGCATCCGGCCATCGCCTTAACTCTGACCGTGGCCTGGACCACCGGGGACGGCTCGCATGTCGGGGATGTGGCGACCTACACCTATACCGTCAGAAATACCGGCACCGTCACGTTGAACCCGGTGACAGTCTCTGACAACAAGCTGGGCGCCATCACCCTGGGCGCCACCAGCCTGGCCCCGAACGCCACCACTACCGGTACGTATGCCATGACCGTCACCCAGGCCCTGCTCGATAGCGGCTCGCAGAGCGATGTGGCCACCGCGACCGGCCAGGTGTCCGGCTGGAATAACGTCACCGCCACCGCCATTGCCACGGTGACCTTTGCGCAGCATTTGGCCGTCAACATCACTCTGGCCGCTGTCTGGACCACCGGGGACGGCTCGCATCTCGGGGATGTGGCCACCTATACCTACACCGTGAAGAATAACAGCAACGTCACCTTGAATCCGGTGACGGTCTCCGACAACAAGTTGGGCGCCATCACTATGGGCGCCGGCAGCATGGCCCCGAACGCCACCACCACCGGTACCAAGACCTTGAGCGTCACCCAGGCCCTGTTGGATAGCGGCTCGCAGAGCAACGTGGCCACCGTGACCGGCCATGCATCCGGCGGAAATGCCATCGCCACCGCCAATACTACGGTGACCTTCGCACAGTATCCGGCGATCACCCTGAGCGAAACCGTGGCCTGGACCACTGGGAACGGCTCGCATGTCGGTGATGTAGCGACCTATACCTTTACCGCGAAGAATACCGGCAACGTCACCTTGCATGCGGTGACGGTGTCCGATGACACACTGGGCGCCATCACCCTGGGCGCCGGCAGCCTGGCGCCGAATGTCACCACTACCGGCAGCAAAACCTTCACCGTCACCCAGGCCATGCTGGGTGGCGGCACACAGACCGATACGGCCACCGCGACCGGCCTACCGCCCAGTGGGACGAGTGTTACCGCCACCGCCTCTGCCACGGTCACCTTCGGGCAGCATCCGGTCATCACCATCGCCCTGGCCGCTGCCTGGACCACCGGGGACGGCTCGCATGTCGGCGATGTGGCGACCTTCACCTACACCGTGCAGAATACCGGCAACGTCGCGTTGAATCCGGTCAGCGTGTCCGACAACATGCTGGGGGTGATTACCCTGGGCGCCGGCATCCTGGCGCCGAACGACATCACCACCGGCACCAAAACTTTGACCGTCACCCAGGCCCTCCTGCTGGGGAGCGGCGCGCAGACCGATGTCGCCACTGCGACCGGCCAGTCGCCGTTGGGGAATAACGTGACCGCCACCGCCAATGTCACGGTGATCTTCGGCAATCCGGCGATCAGCCTGAGCGAAACCGTTCTGTGGACTACCGGTGACGGCTCGCATGTCGGTGATGTGGCGACCTATACCGTTACCGTGCAGAATACCGGCACCGTCACGTTGCATTCGGTGACGGTCTCCGACGACAAACTGGGCGCCATCACCCTGGGCGCTACCAGCCTGGCGCCGAATGCCACCACTACCGGCGCCAAGACGTTGACCGTCACCCAGGCCCTGCTGGATAGCAGCGCGCAAACCGATGTGGCCACCGCGACCGGCCAGGCGCCCGGTGGCAGTTCCGTCACCGCCTCCGCCACGGCCACGGTGACCTGCGAGCAGCATCAGTCCATCGCCATTATGCTGACCGCTGCCTGGACCACCGGAGACGGCTCGCATGCCGGGGATGTGGCGACCTTCACCTACACCGTGCTCAATACCGGCAATGTCACATTGAATTCGGTGACGGCCTCCGACAACAATATGGGCGCCATCACCCTGGGCACTACCAGTCTGGCGCCGAATGCCACCACCACCGGCACGGCGACCTTGACCGCCACCCAGGCCATGGTGAGTAACGGCTGGCAGACCAATATAGCCAACGCGAGCGGCCAGGCGCCCAGTGGGAATATCGTTAATGCCGCCGCCACCGCTGCTGTCACGTTGACCTTCGGGCATCCGGCCATCGCGTTGACCAAAACCGTTGCCTGGACCACCGGGGACGGCTCGCATATCGGGGATGTGGCGACCTATAATTACACCGTGCAGAATGCCGGTACCATTATATTGAATTCGGTTAGCGTGTCCGATGACAAGCTGGGCGCCGTTTCCCTGGGCGCCACCAGCCTGGCGCCGAACTTCACCACCACCGGCACTAAGACCATGACCGTCACCCAGGCCCTGCTGGATAGCGGCTCGCAGACCAATGTGGCCACCGCAACCGGCCTGGCGCCCGGCGGAGTTGGCGTCACCGCCACGGCCACCGCCACGGTGACCTTCCCGCAACATCCGGCCATCACCATTGTGAAGCATGGCATGCTGAACCTCGGAGCGGACGGCATCGCCAATCCAGGTGACAGGATCAACTATACGTTTACCGTCACCAACACCGGGAATGTGACGCTGACACATGTCACCGTGACCGATCCGAAGGTCACCGTCATGGGTGGGTCCATTACTCTGGCGCCCGGAATAGTCGACAGCACCACGTTCACTGCCAGTTACACGCTGACGCAGGTTGATATTGATGCGGGCACAGTGGGCAACACCGCTACGGCGACGGGCACGCCGCTAACCGGTTCCGCGGTCAGCCACACCGGCAGCACCACCGTCACCGTACCACAGGTTCCCTCCATTGCCATCGTGAAGCATGGCATGCTGAACCTCGGAGCGGACGGCATCGCCAATCCAGGTGACGTCATTCATTACACCTTTACCGTCACCAACACCGGTAATGTGACGCTGACGCATGTCACCGTGACCGATCCGAAAGTCACCGTCACCGGTGGGCCTATGACTCTGGCGCCTGGAATAGTCGACAGCACCACGTTCACCGCCAGTTACACGCTGACGCAGGCCGATATTGATGCAGGCGCCGTGAACAACACCGCCTCGACGACGGGCACGCCGCCAACCGGTCCCGCGGTCAGCAACACCGGCAGCACCACCGTCTCCGTGCCGCAGGTTCCCTCCATTGCCATCGTGAAGCATGGCATACTGAACCTCGGAGCGGACGGCATCGCCAATCCAGGTGACGTCATTCATTACACGTTTACCGTCACCAACACCGGGAATGTGACGCTGACGCATGTTACCGTGACCGATCCGAAAGTCACCGTCACCGGTGGGCCTATGACTCTGGCGCCCGGGGCGGTCGACAGCACCACGTTCACCGCCAGTTACACGCTGACGCAGGCCGATATTGATGCGGGCGCCGTGAACAACACCGCCACAGCGACGGGCACACCGCCAACCGATCCCGCAGTCAGTAACACCGGCAGCACTACCGTCTCCGTGCCACAGGCGCCGTCTATTGCCGTGACGAAAGGCTCATCCTGGTATGCCGCCGTCATGCCGCCCGCGGGCGAGACGCTGCTCACCGTGATCACCAGCGGTCCTAGCGAATGGGAAACCACTCCCAACACACTGACTATTACCTATGCCGGGCACCGCGCTTCCGCTCCCACCGTGGGCGATACCATCACCTATACCTACACGGTGCACAATACCGGCAACGTCACCTTGCATTCGGTGACGGTAATGGATAACAAATTGGGTGCCATCACCTTGCCGATCACCGCGCTGGCGCCGGGCGCCAGTACCACCGGCACGGCGACGGTCACCATCACCACCGCCATGGTGCAACAGAATGAGGTGACGAATGTGGCGACCGCCAGTGGGCAATCGCAGGTGGGCACCGATGTCACGGCCACCGCGTCGGCCACCGTGCCGTTAGCGAGATTCGAATATTCCTGGCGCCTGGCCAACTCGGTGCAGACGCCCTGGTCCACCTGGTCCAGCACTCCCAGTGTGACGCTGACGAACCTGATGGACGGCGTGCATTACTTCTTCGTGATGTGCCGCGATCAAGCGGGCCATGAGGACCCGAACCCGGCACGCGTGGATTTCGTGGTCGATACCGTACCACCAAGCGCCTATATCTTCACTCCGTATACGGACAACATGAGCGTGCAATTGCCGCTGACGGTGACCTGGTCCGGCGCCGACAACATGACACCGTCCGCGCAACTGAACTACAGCTATGCATTGGACAACGGGCCCTGGTCAGCCTTTTCGTCCGCCACGGCGGTGACGTATGCCACTCTGACAAGTGGAAGCCACACCTTCCAGGTGCGGAGTCGCGACCATGCCGGCAACGTCGATCCCACTCCGGCCACGCGTACCTTTATCGTGCAGCTCAATCCCTCACCGACGGCGCCAATTATCACTGCGTTTACCCCAACCAGTGGGGAGATGGGCACAGTGGTAACCATCACCGGGACGAACCTGGCCAATGCCAGTGTGGTAACCGTGGGCGGCGTGCCGGCCATTATCACCAGCAAGAGCGCCACCACGATCAGCATCACCGTCGGCAGCGGCGCCACCGGCCCGATTGTGGTGACCACGCCCGCCGGCACGGCGGCCAGCGGTGGAATCTTCACCTTCAGCGGCGCCTGGTGGATGTTCCACCATGATGCGCAGCACACCGGACGCAGTGCGTTCAGCGGGCCGGCGAACGGCACACTGAAGTGGCACTCTGCGACCGGGGGTCTAGTCGAATCGTCTCCCGCGATCGGCGCGGATGGCACCATTTATGTCGGGTCGAATGATCATAACCTCTATGCGTTCAATCCGGTGAATGGGGCGGTGAAGTGGCATTTTGCGACCGGGGATTATATCGTCTCCTCTCCCGCCATTGCCGCGGACGGCACTATATATGTCGGTTCGGGTGATCATAACCTCTATGCCCTCACCGATAACGGCACGTCCTGCACATTGAAGTGGCAATACGCGACCGGGGGGACGATCTACTCGTCTCCCACCCTGGGAATGGATGGCACCATTTATGTCGGCTCGTGCGATAATAACCTTTACGCCCTCACCGATCACGGCGCCGCCGGCACGCTGAAGTGGCAATATGCCACCGGGAGTGCCATCTACGCGTCTCCTGCCCTCGGCGCCGACGGCACCATTTATGTCGGCGCGATGAATCATAACCTTTACGCCCTGGCGGATCACGGCGCCTCCTGCACCTTGGATTGGCAGTATGCCACCGGTGGTGCTCTCTACGCGTCTCCCGCCATCGGCGCGGATGGCACCATTTATGTCGGGTCGTATGATGGGCACCTGTATGCCCTCACCGATAACGGCATGTCCTGCACACCGCAGTGGCAATACGCGACCGGGAATTATATCGCCTCGACCCCTGCTATCGGCGCGGATGGCACCATCTATGTCGGGTCGTGCGATCATAACCTCTATGCCCTCACTGATCACGGCGACGTCGGCACGTTGAAATGGCAATTTGCCACCGGCAATGAGATCTTCTCGTCTCCCGCCATCGGCGCGGATGGCACCATTTATCTCGGATCGAAAGATGGTCATCTCTACGCCCTCACCGATCACGGTTCCTCCTGCTGGCTGCAGTGGCAATATGCCACCGGGAGTGCGATCACCAATTCATCACCCGCCATCGGCGCGGACGGCACGCTGTATGTCGGCTCGGAGGATCATAACTTCTATGCGATCTGCAATGCGTTGCTTCAAGTGCCAACGATCACCTCGTTCACCCCGACCAGCGGGGGGGCGGACACGATAGTGACCATCAGCGGGACGAACCTGGCTAATCCCAGTATGGTGACCGTGGGCGGCGTGCCGGCCAACATCACCAGCGATAACCCCACCACGATCACCATCACGGTGGGCAATGGCGCAACCGGCCTGATTGTAGTCACGACGCTCGGGGGCAAGGCGACCAGCGGCAGTCACTTCACTTTCATCGTCCCTGCGGCGCCGGTTCTCACCCTCTCCAAGTCCGTCTTCCCCGCCAGCGCTGTGCAAGGCAGCTCGGTGACCTACACCCTGGTCTATACGAATACCGGGATCGACTCAGGGACGAATGTGACCCTGACTGACATCCTGCCCGCCGGCGTGACCTATGTGCCGAACAGCGGCGGCAGCAACGCGAGTTATAATGCGACTTCCCACACGCTCACCTGGTCGTTGAGCACGCTGGCGGCCTATACTTCCGGTCAGGTGTCCTTCCAGGCTGTGGTGAACGCCAACGCTGGGAGCGCCACCATCAGCAACACGGCGACCATCTCCTGCACCGAGGCGCCGGCGCCGCTCATCAGTAACGTCGCCTCCTTCACCGTCATCCCGGCGCCGACCATCACCGCGTTCACGCCGACCAGCGGGGGCACGGGGACGGTCGTCACCATCAGCGGGACGAACTTCACCGGAGCGACCGCGGTCCTCTTTGGCAGCTCCTACGCGCTCTCCTTCACCGTCACGAGTGCCACCTCGATCACCGCAACGGTTGGCGTCAACGCTACCGGCGTAATTACTATCACCACACCCGGCGGCACAGCCACCAGTAGCGGCATTTTCACCTATACCGCGTCGATCTCCGGCGTGACTGTTATCGCCACCCCGGCTTCTCCGGTGGGGGTTGGCACGCCGGTGACCTTGCTCGCTACGGCGACCGGCGGCGCCAATGTGCAATTCCAGTATTGGATATTGAACTATACTCAAGGTGTCTCTCCGGTATGGAGCCAATTGCAAGCGTATTCGACTTCGGCTTCTTGCCTCTGGACCCCGGCCACGGCAGGCTCTTACGTGATTTCCGTCACCGCACAGGATGGCGTCACCGGCGCGACAGTGAATACCATGATCTGGTTGTCCGTGAGTCAGGCGCCACTGACCGCCGTCTCCCTCGTCGCAACACCTGCTTCACCGCAAGCGACGAATACGCCGATCACTCTCATCGCCACCGCCACGGGCGGGACGAACGTACAGTACCAATACTGGATGTATAATGCCAGTGCGTCACCGGCCTGGAATCAATTACAAGCCTATGCCTCGTCGCCCACCTGCGTATGGGCTCCTGCCACTGCCGGCAATTACCTGATTGCCGTGACCGCCCAGGATGGCATTACCGGCGCGGTGGTGAATACCACGACCTGGTATCTGATCACCGGCGTATCGCTGACGGCCGTAACCCTCTCACTGTCCCCGGCCGCTCCGCAAATGACCGGGACACCGATCACCCTCACCGCGACGGCCACCGGGGGCACGAACGTCCAGTACCAGTTCTGGGCCTATAACGGCGCGGCCACTCCGGCGTGGAGCCAGCTCCAGGCCTACTCGGCGCAGGCCACCTGCAGCTGGACCCCGTCTGCGGCCGGCAATTACCTGCTCACCGTCACCGCGGAGGATGACGCGACCGATACGGAAATGATTACCATGGCCTGGTATACCGTTACGCCATCCACGTTGACGTCCGTCGCCGTCAGCGCCTCCCCCATCGCGCCGCAAGCGAAGAACACACCCATCACCTTCACCGCGGCCGCTACCGGCGGGACGAACGTGCAGTACCAGTTCTGGCTGTATAATCCCAACGCGTCTCCGGCGTGGACGCAACTCCAGGCTTACTCGGCGCAGGCTACCTGCCCCTGGACGCCGGCCGCAGCCGGCAACTACCTGCTCTCCGTCACCGCGCAGGACGGCGTGACCGGTGCGGAAGTGAATACGACGCTCTGGTATACCATTACCAACAGCGCCCCGTTGACGGCCCTTACCGTCACGCCTTCGCTTCCGTCGCCGCAAGCGGCTCACACGCCCATCACCTTCACCGCCACCGCCAACGGTGGAGTGAACGTACAATACAGCTTCTGGATCTACAACCAGAACGCCACCCCGGCCTGGAGCCCGTTGCAAGCCAATTCCAGCCAGAATACTTGCCCCTGGACCCCTGCCGCCGCCGGCAGTTACCTGCTTTCCGTCACCGCCCAGGAAGGCACAGGCGCTTGTGGAGATAAGGTGAATGTGATGCAGTGGTACGTGGTGCAGTAAACGATTCAGGATTTACGGAAGAGAACAGACAGGTTATGCATTGCCGGAATGGCATGCATAACCTGTCTGTTTTGTAAGCTGTATTCCCATCACGCCCATTCGTCTCATCCCGCATCCCACTCCCGGTTACCGCTCAGCCATATCAGCGCCTGTAGCCGCATGTGAACAGGCTATCCACAGAGATGACCAGCTATACCAGATACCTCCTTCAGAAGGTGGTCCCACCAAAGAGACATGCTTTCTCACCAAAGAGACAATCCCCTTCCAGAATAACCCAATACGATGGCATATAGATAGTAGAGTCTATCTCAAAGAAGCCATTCTGAGTCCGGAAAAAGGTTCATTCGAGGAGGGGGTCCATGATGATGATGCATTTACTTAGGCAAGCAGCACGACAGGTGCAGTTGTTCCTCACACTGGTTACCCTGACCTGTGCGCTCGTGAGTAGCGCGTCAGCATCGGTGCAAAGCAATTGGTGGGTGTTTCGCAATAATCCGCAACACACCGGATGCAGTGCATTTAACGGACCTGCAAGCAGTGCGCTGAAGTGGACATATGCCACCGGGAATCATATCTTCTCCTCTCCCGCTATCGGCGCGGATGGCGCGATATATGTCGGGTCGGAAGATCATTATATCTACGCGTTCAATCCGGTGGATGGCTCGTTGAAGTGGAAATATCTCACCGGGAATCAGATTAACTCATCACCCGCCATCGGTGCGGATGGCACCATTTACGTTGGATCGGATGACAAAAGCTTCTACGCCTTGACCGATCATGGCACATATTGCACGTTGAAATGGGTATATGCCACCGGGGAGCAGGTCACCTCATCTCCCACCATCGGCGCGGACGGCACCATCTATGTTGGATCGAGTGATAAAAACCTCTACGCCTTTACCGATAACGGAAGCTCCTGCACGCTGAAATGGCGATATACTACCGGGGATCATATCACCTCGTCACCTGCCCTTGGCCCGGATGGCACCATCTATATCGGATCGAATAATAAAAACATCTATGCGCTCACCGATCATGGTTCGTCCTGCCTCCTGAAATGGCAATATGCCACCGGAAATCTGGTTGCCTCATCCCCCGCCATCGGCGCGGATGGCACTATTTACATCGGGTCAGAGGATAATAACCTCTACGCGCTTGCCGATCACGGCACCTATTGCACGCTGAAATGGTGCTATGCCACCGGGCAGAAGATCGACTCGTCTCCCGCCATCGGCGCGGATGGCACTATTTACATCGGGTCGGATGATAGAAATTTCTATGCCCTTACCGATAACGGTACGTTTTGCACGCAGAAATGGCACTTTACCACCGGGAATCAGATCAATTCCTCTGCCGCCATCGGCGCGGATGGCACCATTTATTTCGGATCGCAAGATGATAACTTTTATGCCCTCACCGATAACGGTACGTCCTGCACACTGAAATGGCAATATACTGCCGAGGATCATGTCGACTCATCAGCAGCCATTGGAGAGGATGGCACCATTTATTTCGGATCGGATGATAAAAACTTTTATGCATTGCGCTACGTGACGCCGGCGCCGACTATCACCTCATTCACTCCGCTCAGCGGTAGCTCAGGTACCGTAGTAACCATTATCGGGACTAACCTGGCCAATGCGAGTGCGGTGATGGTAGGTGGCACGGTGGCCACCATCACCAGTGATAGCGCCACCTCGATCACCATCAAGGTTGGCAGCAGCGCCACCGGTCCGATTGTGGTGACGACGCCCGGCGGCACGGCAACGAGTAACAGTAACTTTACTTTCATCGGCCCCGCGGCGAAACTGGCTTTCCTGGCGCAACCGAGCACCACTGTCGCCGGCGCCGTGATGTCTCCGGCCGTCACGGTGCAGATCAAGGACGCCAACGGCAATCTGGTCACCACTGCGACCAATAACATCACGCTAACACTCAGCACTAATCCTGGCGGCAGCTCTCTGGGCGGCACGCTGACGGTGACCGCCGTGAACGGCGTGGCCACCTTTAGCACGCTGACATTGAATAAGATCGGCGCCGGTTACACGCTGAGCGCCACCGCCACAGGGTTGACGAGTGCCACCAGTAGTGCCTTGAACATCACTGCGGGCACTGCTACGCAACTGGTTTTCCAGACGCAACCCAGTGCGACCGTTGCCGGCGCTGTGGTGACCCCGGCAGTAACGGTGCTGGTCGAGGACGCCTGCGGCAACCTGGTCGCCAGTGCGACCGATGCAGTGACACTGGCGCTGGGCAACAACCCTGGTGGCAGCATTCTGGGCGGCACGTTGACAGTGTTTGCTGTGAACGGTGTGGCCACCTTCAACACGCTGACGCTGAATAAGACGGCCCTGGGAGATACCTTGAAAGCCACCGCCACCGGGCTGACGAGTGCCACCAGCAGTGCCTTTAACATCACTGCGGGCGTCCCGGTGTTGCTGATCTTTCAGGCGCATCCGAGTACCATGGTTGCCGGCGCCGTGATGAGTCCATCCGTCACCGTGCAAGTCAATGACATCAATGGCAACCGGGTTACCAGTGCGACCAATGCGATTACGCTCTCCATCAGCACCAATCCTGGCGGCAGCACGCTGGGTGGCACGCTGACGGTGAATGCTGTCAGCGGCGTGGCCACCTTCACCACCCTGACGCTGAACAAGGCCGGCATCGGCTATCTGCTGTCCGCGGTAGCCACCGGGCTAACGAGCGCCACCAGCAACTCCTTCAACATCATCGCGGGCATCGCCACGCAACTGGTCTTCCAGACGCAGCCGGGTAACACCAGTGCCGGTGTCGTGCTCTCCCCGGCCGTCACGGTGCAGGTGCAGGACGCTTGCGGCAACCGCATCACTAACGCGACCAATTCAATTACCATGGCGATCGGCGCCAATCCGGGCAACAGCACGCTGGGCGGCACGCTGACAGTCAATGCTGTCACCGGGATAGCCACCTTCAACAATCTGATGCTGAACAAAACCGGCGCTGGCTATACGCTGTCCGCCGCGACCCTTACACTGACGAGTGGCACCAGCAGTGCCTTCAACATCACCGCGGGCGCGGCAGTGAAACTGGCCTTCCAGACGCAACCGAGTAGCACTGTTGCCGGCGCCGTGCTGACCCCCGCTGTCACCGTGCAGCTCCAGGATGCCAACAGCAACCTGATCACTACCGCGGCAACCTCGATCACGCTGGCCATCGGCGCCAACCCGGGCGGCAGTACCCTGGGGGGCACGTTCACAGTCAATGCCGTCAATGGCGTGGCTACCTTCAACAATCTCACCCTGAATCAGGTTGGTATCGGCTATACACTGACC
>Ga0118677_10008562_pt1 | contig 16347 bp, 13 predicted proteins | sample AliMusrvi5mmetaG_FD_86154 | JGI IMG/M metagenome (GOLD analysis project Ga0118677, IMG submission 86154) | reverse complement strand
GTATATAGGCCCCATGGCGGACTTGGCTTTGGTCCCGCAAACCGGGACGGAGAGGCGAGGGCCCCAAATTCACAGAGAGGCGCGTTTGCTACGATTGGGGTGTTTGAAGGAAGGTTTGGGTGGTTCCCTTGGCCGATTTTCCTCCCGTTCCGCTTACCCTTGAAGGCTCCAGCCTGCTCCACCAGTTTTTCCGCTTTGACTGGAAATCATGGCGCGCCCTGCCGGCCGCCGAGCGCACCGCCATTGCCGCTGAAGCCGTTGAGGCGCTCAAGGAAATGGAACGCGCAGGCGCCGACACGCCCATCCGCACCGCGCTCTACTCAGAGCTTGGCCACAAAGGCGACCTGATACTTGTCCACTTCCGCGATTCGCTTGAAGCGTTGAACCAGGTGGAACTGAATCTGGCCCAGACGCGCCTCAGCGATTTCCTCACGCAGGTACATTCTTACGTGTCGGTAGTCGAACTTGGCCTGTACGAATCCACCCGCAAAACGTACGAAGGCGCCGCCGCCAAGGGCCTGGATACCTTCACGCCCGAGTGGCAGGCTGAAGTGGCCGCCGCGCTCCAGCGCTCGGCCGCAGCCATGGCGCCGCGCATCTTCCCCGCCATTCCCGAAGCGAAGTACATCTGCTTCTACCCCATGGACCGCAAGCGCGGCGAAACCGTGAACTGGTACTCGGTTCCCTTCACCGACCGCCAGCGCATGATGCACGAGCATGGCATGATCGGCCGCCGCTACGCCGACCAGGTGAAGCAGATCATCTCCGGATCCATCGGCATGGACGACTGGGAGTGGGGCGTGGACCTCTTCGCCGAGGACCCGGTGGTCTTCAAGAAACTGATTTACGAAATGCGCTTCGACGAAGTGAGCGCCGTGTATGCGCTGTTCGGGCAGTTTTATGTCGGCGTGAGGCTGCCGGTGGAGAATCTCACCAACTGGCTGAGCGGAAGCTTATTGCTTTGAAAAGCCGGGTACCCCGTCCTTGCCGCGTCCTGGTTCATGCGGCAAGGGTGGGAAGCCACCAATCAAGACACAGGAACGGCAGAACAAATCATGCCCGCAACCAAATCATCCAAGCAACCCGCAAAGAAACCGTCGCCCAAGGGCCGACCGCAACGCGGCGACCTCGCCCCCGAGCGCGTGGCGGCCATCCTCAAAGCTCTTGATGAAGCCTACCCCGAAGTTAAGTGCGCCCTCACCCACCGCTCCCCCTGGGAACTTCTGGTCGCCACAATCCTTTCTGCCCAATGCACCGACGTTCGCGTGAACATGGTGACGCCGGCATTATTCAAGCGCTTCCCTACCCCAGCCGCTATGTCCAAGGCGACTTTGCCGGAACTCGAAGACCTCATCCGAACCACAGGGTTTTTCCGCAACAAGGCCAAGTCGATTCAAGGCGCAGGCCGCAAGATTGTCGAAGAATTCAAAGGCAAAGTCCCAGAGACGCTCGCCGAGCTCATCACCATCCCCGGCGCGGCGCGCAAAACTGCCAACGTGGTACTCGGCGTCAGTTTTGGCAAAGCCGAGGGTGTTGTAGTCGACACGCACGTCTTTCGCATTGCCCGCCGCCTCGGCCTGGCCAAGGCCGAAACCGCGGAAAAAGTCGAGCAGGAATTGATGAAGGTGATTCCGCAGGATCGCTGGATCAGCTTCTCCCATCAGCTTATCCATCACGGTAGACAGGTGTGTGAAGCGCGCAAGCCCAAGTGTGATCGCTGCAACCTCGAGCAGCTCTGCCACTCCAAGGACAAAACCTGGAGCAGTTAGAACTGGCTGGTTTGGGTTCGTGGTATCTCACCCTTGGCGCAAAAACAAAGACGCGCCAAGGATGGGGCACCCGGCACCCGGCATTTGTGCCGCTCCAAAGACAAGACATGGCAAAGTCTAGGGAGACTGGTTTGGGTTCGCGGTATCCCAGGTCTCAGAAACGAGACCTGGGGCACCCGGCATCTTGGGAGGTCAGCTTTCTTTCGGCAGTGCCTTCACAACGGCGGCGATCAGTCCGGGAATGTCAGAGGGATTGGCCTCGGCAGCAGGCTCCCAGCCGAGTTCGCGCAGGGTCTGGCTGGTGATGGGGCCGATGGAGATAGCGGGAATGCCGGGTAAGGGCCAAGGAAGGCCGGCCTTGCCTATTGCCTCGGCCAGATGCGTCGCGCTGGACGAACTGGTGAAGGTCGCTGCATCGATTCCCTGGGCAAGTGCCCGCCGAAGCTGTTCCGGTGCGGCCTCCGGGATCGCGTTCTGGTAAGCATCCACCACATCGACCTCGGCTCCAGCCGCGCGCATTGCGTCGGGAATCACGTCGCGTGCGACTGCTGCCCGCGCGAGCAAAATTCTCTGTCCGGCGACCTTGCCGAGCAGACCTTCGACCAGGCTTTCGGCAACGTAGGACTCCGGAATGAAGTCAACCTTGATGCCTGCATCGATGGCGGCCTTCGCCGTTGCGCTGCCAACGGCAGCAACCTGTAACGAGGCGCGTTGGGTCAGCGCAACTCCTAAAACCGCTGCTCGCTCCCGAAGAACGCGGACCACGTTGGCGCTGGTCAGGATGAGCCAGTTGTATGAGTCAATTTGGCGCAGTGCGGTATCGAGCGGATCAAAGCTGGCGGGTGGGCAGATTTCTAGCACAGGTACTTCGACCGGCTCCACGCCCAGCGCCCGCAATCCATCGCTGAGCTTGCCGGCCTGGTGTGCGGCGCGCGTAACGAGCACGCGCCGGCCGGCCAACGGCAATTGGCTCACCGTGCCGACCCGCCAGAGGCCTGGGCTTCAAGCAGCGGCCCGGCACCGGCTTCAATGAGCATCTGCGCGGCCAGTCGGCCCAGTGCCACGGGCTCTGCACTCGCTTGCGGTACACGGTGGTAGATGCGCACGGCCTCGCCGCTCTCGGGCGCAGCTACTACGCCGAAGATCTCAACCCAAGGCGCATTCGCATCGTCCGGTTCAGCGGCAGTGTCGACGCGGCAATAGATGCCGATGGGGACCTGGCATCCGCCGCCCAGAGCGGCCAGCGCGGCGCGCTCTGCGGTCACAGCAAAGCGGGTTTCCGGATCGTTGAGAAACGCGACCGCCGCGATGGTTGCAGCATCGCCTTTGCGGGTCTCGATGCCCAGCGATCCCTGCCCGGCAGCAGGGCAAAAATCCCTGGGCTCCAGCCGCTCGCGCACCCATTCGGTTTTCTCCAGCCGGTCCAGTCCGGCGGCGGCCAGCAGAATCGCTTCCACCTGGCCCTCGGCCAGTTTGCGCAGGCGGGTATCCACGTTTCCGCGGAACTCGACGGCCTCAATATCCGGCCGAAGCGCCTTCAACTGCGCGCGCCGGCGTTGGCTGCTGGTGCCCACTCGCGCGCCCAGAGGCAAAGCCTCCAAACTGGCATGGTGAACCGAGACCAGCACATCCCGAGGATCAACGCGCGGCGGCGTGGTGGCCAACGCAAACGGCTGCGGCAGTTCAGTCGGCAGGTCTTTGAGCGAGTGGACGGCTAGGTCAACGCGCCCCTCGGCAAGCGCCTCTTCAATTTCCTTGGTGAACATTCCCTTGGAGCCGACCTGGGCGAAAGTGACTTCCTGCAGGCGATCGCCGGTGGTCTTGATAATCTCGATTTCGACCGAGTGGCCCTCGCCGCGCAGCAGTGCGGAAATGTGGTTGGCCTGCCACAGGGCCAGTTGCGAACCGCGGCTTCCAATACGCAGATTCATCGACCGCTCACCTCTTCAGCTTTGGTCACCGTTGTCTCTTCTTCCGGGCTGGTTGGGGCAGGCAATTCCTGCGTTTCAACTACGGATTCGCGATCCGCTGCTGTGGGCAGCGACCATGTTTCGCAGAGAGCTTCAAGCCGGGCTGCGTCTTCTTCCCTGGCAGCCTGCTTGAGCGCCTGCATGGGCGGGTGAAGAAACTTGTTTACCAGGCCGCGGGTAAGCGCTTCAATGGCGGCGGTCTGCTCGGCGCTGAGCGGGCCCAGCCTGGAATGGATGCGGCGCAATTCTGCGAGGCGAATTTCCTCGCCTTTTTGCTGCAAGGCGACAATGGCCGGCGCCACATTGACGGTGCGCTGGCGCTGGTGGAAGCGCTGTACTTCGCCCTCGATCATGGCCTCGGCATCGCTGGCTTCGCGGCTGCGCTCGGCCATGTGGGCCGCGGCCACCTGTTGAAGGTCGTCGATGTCGTAAACAAATATGCCTTCCAGCTTGTTCATCGCCGGGTCAACGTCGCGGGGCACGGCAATGTCAATAAAGAACATGGGCCGGTTGCGGCGGCGCTGCATGAAGGTCTGTCCATGCTCGCGGCGGAAGATGGGGTGGGGGGCGCCGGTGGAACTGATCACGATGTCGGCCTGGCTGGCGGCCTCGTAGAGTTCCTCGAAAGGAATCACCTTGCCCTGAAACGGCTCAGCCATGCGGCGGGCGCGCTCCTGGGTGCGGTTGGTGACCAGGATGGCGCCTGCTCCCTGCTGAACCAGGTGCCGCGCAGCCAGTTCGCTCATTTTGCCCGCGCCTACGAGAAAAACCGTGCGCCCCTGCAGCGAGCCAAAAATCTTGCGTGCCAAGTCAACGGCCACGGAGGCAATCGAAACGGAGTTGGAGCCGATTTCAGTCTCGCTGCGTACCTTTTTTGCTGCAGCAAAAGTGCATTGCAGCAGGTGCTCAAGCTGTCCGGCCACGGTTCCTGCAGCGCGGGCTACGGCGAATGCTTCCTTCACCTGGCCCAGGATCTGCGGCTCGCCCACCACCATGGAGTCAAGGCTAGCGGCGACGCGGAAGAGATGCCGCACCGCTTCCTGATCCCGCTGCTGGTAAAGGTGCGGCGCAAGCAGTGCCGGGTCCAGACCGAAATGGCGGTGCAGAAAAGAAGTGAGATCGATTTCCTGTGAGTCAATCGACGCCAGCAGTTCAACGCGGTTGCAGGTGGAGACAATCATGCACTCGCTGACACCGGGCACGGCCGCCAATGCGCGCGTGACCTCGGGCAGGTCTTCGCGGGAGATGGCAATGCGCTCGCGCACTTCGATGGGCGCGGTCTTGTGGTTGACTCCGATGATGGCCAGGGTCATTGCGGACCGAACCTGTGTACGCGGCTGAAGACGTTGGCTGCCATCACTGCGAGCATCACCAGAAAGACGGCGCCAGAGAGATAAGCTGCCCTTCGTCCGCGAAGGCCCGCTCCGCGGCGCACCAGCAGCAAGGCAACGTAAACCGCCCACATGGCAAAGGAGGCGACCACTTTGGGGTCGCGGAAGTAGGCCGCCCCAAGGACGGTTTCCTGGGCCAGCACCGAGCCGATCACCAAGCCCACGGTCATGCAGGGAAAGCCGAATTCCAGGGTTGCGTGAGCCAGCCGTTCAAGAGCATCCAGCGAGGGAATCCAGTCCGTGGGTAGCCAGCGGCTCTGCTTGGCGGCAGTATGCTTGCTTTTCAGCCGCCGCTCCTGCACCAGGTAGAGCACAGAAGCAAGCAGGCTGAAGCCGAGTGCGGCATAAGCCAGCATGAGCGCGATGATGTGGGCAATCAGCCAACTGACTCGCACGCCCTCAGACGGGAAGGTGTAGCGGCCGGGCCCGAGCGCAGGCACAAAAAGCAGGAAGAAGGTGCACGGCAAGGCAAAAATGCCCAGAGAAACCGCGTCGTAGAGCCACCAGACCAGAAAGAAGAGTCCGGCCACTACCAGACCCAGCAGCGACTCCACCTCCCGGACACCCATAGGCATCCATCGATGGGCCTGCACCAGCATCTCCATCGCAGAAACGAAATGGAAAAAGAGCGCCAGGCCGGCCAGGTGGACACAAATCTTGCGCCACCGCTCCAGGCCGTAGAGCACGGCCGGGAACACGGCGACGCTTGCCGCTGCATAGAGAATCGCCGCAACTCGGAGCCAAAGCAAATACATAGCGAGCTTCACCTTAAAGGCGTTACTGAACAGTATACAGTGATACAGATCACCAAACGATCTCGAAAATGACCTAACTGCCCTGTTTCTAAAGGCCGGCCTTCAACACCTCAAGCCCAGCCTGTGAGACTTTGAAGTCGTCCTCACCCTTGCCGCCGCTGAATGAAACGATCAGGTAGCCCGAAGGAATGCGCGCGACGGCCCCGCCCGGCCATCCGAACTCTCCGGTCAGTGGCGGACGCTTTCCCCCGCCGCTGTTTTCCTTCGTGTCGGCCATCTCGCCGGCCTTGGTGTATGCGATAGCCAGAAAATTGCTGCCTTTGTCGCTTCCTGAGGGGTCGGCCGTCATCCTGCCCACGACCGCCATCCTGGACCGCCAACCCTGCACGGTGTCGCCCTCGGCATAGGAAACCTGCGCCACGCCGGTCATTTTCAGTTCCTGCGCACGCTGCTTCATGGCCGCAAGCGCCGCATCGGCCAGTGTCTCCCACTTCTTTGCGCTGACGGGCTTGGGCGTCTTTGCCGCATAGGCCGCTTTTGCACTTATCGAAAGGCCTATCGCAAGCAGGACAACTGATACCAGGAAACGAGTCTTCATCGAAGCTTTCTCCATTCAGGAACTTGCCGGGCTAATGCCCGGAGTCCGTCACTGGAGTATTCTATTCCCCGCGCTCCTATGGCTCAGTATCTTGAATCCGCGACACTTTCATCTGAACCGCGTCTATAAATCAGGATGGCTGCTTTCGCAGCATGCCCCGGAACCGGCGGATCGCAGACAGACAAACCCCGCCGAATCCTTGGCATACGGGAGGGCCACCAAGCCAGACGGGGTTGCCCGCCACTGGCTATACTCATTGCTGGTACATTGATCAATCCAGCCGGACGGCTGGCAACTCGACGAGGTCAACGAATCCATGAAATCGCTCTTTGAACGGCTGCGCTCGCGCCGTCTCGCTTCAGCATTTGTCCTGCTTGCCACTCTGTCGGCCGCTATTGTGGCCGGTTCCTTCGCTGCTCACGGGGTCCGCGGGCAAGAGAGGCATAACGACAGCACCGATGCCACCCCTCTCAAGGTATTTAATTCCTCGGTAGCTCCCAACGAATTCGTCAAGATTGCCAAACAGGTTGGGCCCGCGGTGGTCAACATCAACACCCGCACCCTTCCCAAGCAGAGTGAGAACAAGAACCGCCGCAACCCGCATACGCGCATTCAGCCCAATCCTCAGAACCCCGGTGACGATGACCAGGGCGACGAAACTCAGCAGGGTCAGGGCCAGGGGAACTTCCAAGACTTCTTCAACAAATTTTTCGGCGGCCAGGCGCCCGGCATGCCCGATGGCGGTGAGGACGGCGGCAGCGTTCGCGAGTCTCTCGGTTCCGGCTTCATCGTCGACTCCAAGGGCTACATCATCACCAACTACCACGTGGTTGAAAAGGCCGACCAGATTTATGTAAAGCTATCAACCGATCCAGACAACACTTCTGACGAAGGGCGTCCGGCGCGCGTCATCGGCACTGACAAGGCGACCGACCTCGCCGTGATCAAGATCGACACCAGTTCGCCGCTGCCCACAGTCAAACTGGGCAACTCCGACACTACGCAAGTGGGCGACTGGGTTGAGGCTATCGGCAGTCCCTTTGCGCTATCGCAGACTGTTACCGCCGGAATCATCAGCGCCAAGAACCGCACCATTGAGCCCGGAGCGACGGGCCAGTTTCAGCACTTCATCCAGACTGACGCGGCCATCAATCCCGGCAACTCCGGCGGTCCCCTGCTGAACATGAACGGCGAAGTCATCGGCGTGAACACGGCCATCTACACTCAGTCGGCCGGCTACCAGGGCATCGGTTTCGCCATGCCATCGAACACCGTGGCCGAAATCTACAACGACCTCATCAGCCCCGTTCACAAAGTCACTCGCGGTTCCATCGGAATTGAATTCCGCGAGGGTCTTTCCGGCGCCGTAAATCGCGTCTACGGCTTCAAGAACGGCGTGCTCGTGCAGCGAGTGCACCCCGATGGTCCGGCCGAGAAGGCGGGCATCAAGGTCGGCGACATTATTGTGAGCATCGACGGCCGCTCCATTAAGGACGGCGACGACCTGGTAAGCGAAATTGCCAGCCGCCGCCCGGGCTCGACCGTCCGTATCGGCTACATGAGAGACGGCAAGCAGGGCGACACCACCGTAACCATCGGTGACCGCGACAAGGTCTTTGCCGACCTGGGCAACCCGAAATCCGACATCAATCCGGACGAAAAGGGAGATGCCGGCGAAGCCAAACTTGGCATGGTGGTCCGCGAGGTTTCGGCCTCCACTTCCGCCAAACTCCATACTCCTGGAGTCGTCATTCAGTCGGTTCGCGCCGGCTCGTTTGCCGACTTGCAGGGACTTGAGCCCGGACTGGTGATCGTCCGCATCAACAAGCAGGCCACCGGAACCAAAGACCAATACGACGCGGTGGTCAGCAAAATCAAGTCCGGCGACGACGTGGTTTTCGAGGTGATCGATCCGCGCCATCCCGACAATGGAATCAACTACCTGGGCGGCACTTTGCAGTAATCCTGAAGGCGCAGGCCGCGCAAACTCCGCGGCCTGCGCCCTCAGATCGAGCATTTATCGCGGCGATTCGGGCATCGTTTTTCGTTGGCGCAGTGCAAGAGAATCCAATAGACTTCTATCCAAGTCTCGGGCAGGTTCTCTTTTCTAAAAGGCGGTATCAACATGCTATTGATCCGAGCAGGCATCGCTTCCGTACTACTTGCTGCTTTGGCAATCTCTCCGGCCACGGCCTCAACAACTCATAAAGCATCTACTACCGGCCACGCAAAGAGCCTTCACAAGAAAAAACCGGCGAAGAAGAAACTCCATGGCCAGCAAGCCATTGAGCCGGCGCGCGTCATCGAGATTCAGCAGGCGCTGATCCGGGAACGCTATCTAACGACGGAAGCCGACGGCCGGTGGGACGCCACGACTATTGCCGCTATGCAAAAGTTCCAGGCCGATCACGGCTGGCAAACCAAGTTGATGCCTGACTCGCGCGCGCTAAAGACGCTTGGCCTTGGCCCCGACTACTCGAATGCCATCAACGCCAAGAATTCTTCGTTCGCCGACCCGCCGCCGATCACCACCATTCCGCCGGCCCAGGCGCAGGGATTTGCCACCGCTGCCGGCGTGAACCACTAAAGCTGATATTCTCCCTAGCAGAATAAATTAAGCAATCTGCTGGGGGCTCTATGAAAAAACAGGAATTCTCTCGTCGCAATTTCTTACGCGCCAGCTCCGCCGCTGGCCTGCTTGCTGCCGCAAGCCCGCTCGCGATCGCCGCCTCTCCTTCGCCGACCACGGTAGAACCGGCAACCTCTCCAGTCAGCGGCTCTGCCGACGATGCGGCCAAGTGGCCCATTCCATCCTGCGCATGGAGCAGGCCCCTCGGCGCCCTGCCGAAGATCGATCTCGTTCCTGAAAAGAGCAAAGAATCAGGCGACTTGATCGGCCTCAACACCTTGACCCGCAGCAAAAAAGGAATCCCGCTGGGCGGCGTGGGCGCGGGCAACTTCATGTACAACCTCTGCGGATCTTTCGGGCCGTGGCAAATGAAGACCGGCCGGTACGAGGAGCGCTTTCTGTCGCAGGCCGCCTTCCACGTGCGCGAAGAGGTCGAGGGTGGCGCCGTCAAGGCGCAAACCCTGGCCACCGATGATGTCCTGCCCGCATGGCCAAGGCTCAAGCCCGGCGAAGGCGAATACCACGCTCTCTTTCCAAAGGGGTGGTGCGACTTCAAGAATTTTTCCACGGATATCTCGTTGCAATTCTTCTCGCCCGTCATCAAGGACAACTATCGCGAGACCTCCTATCCCTCCGCGCTCTTTCTTTTCAAGCTGCACAATCCGGGAAAAGCCAAGGCCAAGCTCTCGGTGATGTTCACGTTCCCCAACGCTCCCTACGCCGGCCCGCAGAATACCCCCATGGGCCGCGAACAGGCCGCGAGCGGCGATAAGACCGCCAGGGAACGGTACGGATTGACCAATCGTGTAATGCAAAATCCGAAGACCGGCGTCACCGCCGTTCTGATGGAGGCGCATGACGCGAAGAACTCGCCTGAAACTGAAAACACGGAGTGGTGCATCGCCACCAGCCACGCCGCCACCTATGTGCCGGCGTGGGACGGCAGCGGCGACGGCTCAGATATCTGGAAGGCTTTCTCAACCGGCGCGCTTCAAAACGCGAACCTGGCAGAGGCCAGCCAGATGCCCTCAGGCGCGCTCTGCGTAACGGTGAATCTCGAGCCCGGGGCCAGCACGGTTGTGCCGTTCGCACTCGGCTGGTACTTTCCTCAAATTGAATTTGGCGCAGGTACGCGCTGGTGGAGGCGCTACACCGAGTGGTTCCCCGCAACAGCCCGCGAGCAGGCCTTCCACATTTGCGAAGAAGCTTTGCTCAATCGCGACAAGTGGCTTGCCGCCGTTGACGGCTGGCAGCGGCCAATCATCCAAAGTGACGCGCACCCGGAGTGGGTGAAGCAGGTCGCGCTCAACGAGCTTTACTACAGCACCTTCGGCGGATCATTTTGGGAAAATGGATGTATAACAAAGCCAAAACAATTCGGCAACCGGCCGGGCCAGCACGTTTCATTCGTGATGGAGTGCCAGGAGTATTCGCTTGCCGAGTCCTTCGATGTGCGCCATCATCCGGCACGCAGCAACCGCGATCTTTGGCCGGACCAGGAACGCGCCACGTTGCTGCTGTTTAACGATTTCATCATGGATTCCGCCGACGGCAGTTGCCCGCATGACGCGGGCGCCATCGACGGCGATCCGCTCTTTGCCTACGATGGTTACGGCCGCGGCTATAACCAGGGCCCATTGGGAATCAAAGGCCGCATCACCACGCCCTGGTCGGAGCTTTCGCCCAAGTTTATCCAGCAGTGCTACACCTACTGGCACAAGACCGGCGACGACAAGTTTCTCGATGAAGTGTGGCCGGCGATGGTGCGTAGCTATCGCTACCAGATCACCACCGACCTCGATGGCGACGGGCTGAGCGAGATGAAGAGCTCAGAGTACCTTGAGAACAAGCTCTTCAACGCCGTGCTCTGGCTTGGCGCATTGGAGATGCTGAAGGCAGCAGCCATGCACAAGAAAGAAAACGCTCTTTGCATGGAGATTTGCGCGATGCTTGACAAGGCGCGCACCAGCACCGAAAAGCAGTTCTGGAATGCGCAGTATGGTTACTACCAGTACAACCAGCACAACGACGACATGATGGGCGACGCCATGGTCGGCCAACGCTATCTTGACGTCTGCGGCATGCCCCCGGTGCTGCCCGCCGATCGCATGACGTCCCATTACCGTCAGCTTTTCAAACGCGGCGTGCTGGCGCTGAAAGACTGCAACGGAGATGGAATTGGCGATGTGGGAGTGGCCAATGCCGTTCACCCCGATTCACTGCCCGGTGTTGGCGATAGCGAATACCTGCACCAGTTCGAGGTGTGGACCGGCGTCAGCTACTGCGCCACGGCCAACATCTACCATTGCGGCAAACAGCGCAACGACGGCGCCCTGCAAGCCAATGCCCTGCTCGCGGCGTGGGGCGTCTACTATCAAACCTGGATGAACGAGGAGACCGCCTATTGGTTTTCGACTCCAGAAGCATGGCGCATCGACGATCCAAAGAACTTCCGGGCCTTGATGTACCAGCGCGCACGCGGCGTATGGGAATTGGCTATGGAGATCCACGATCCATATGCGTCAGGTCCCGCGTCTTCCAAGGGATAAGAAAGAGGAATATATTGCCAAGCTTCTGGCCAATCGCCCATCCGCAGTGGAAATGCGTGCGGAACTCGGCTCTTTTTGTGTTCCTGTTTTCCACGTTTGCTCTGGCGCATTCCGCCCGCGCGCAAGGCGGCCCGGCGGCAGGTTTGCCGCCGGCAATCATCCACATCGACACGGGCGTAGCGACGCACACAATGGCCGGAGGCGCGGGTGCTTCATGGCACGCAATGGGGCCGGAAGCCTACTGGTATCCCGATATGCCGAACCGGGACAACCGCAATTCACGCGGAAGCGGATGGGGCGGAAATCCTCCGCTGAACTCGACCGATGCGTGGAATGACCTTGAGCGTCACGCCAGTTGGCTGGGGCTCGACTGGGTGCGCGTCGAAGTTGATATGCGGATGTACGAGCCGGAGAAGGGCAAGTTCACCTGGGACAACGACCAGATGAAGGCGCTCTATCGGATATTGGATTGGTGCCAGACGAACCACGTGGACGTGTTCTTTACCCAGATGTGGGCGGACGTGGAGTGGAACAAGTTTGAGAACGTGTCGCGTCTGCAGAGCGCTCCCAAATCGGTTGACGACTTCGCCACCGGACTGGGGACGCTGCTGCAACACCTGGTCAAGGATAAGGGTTACACGTCGATCAAGTGGCTCTGCATGGTAAACGAGCCGGGCGGTTCATGGGGCTGGTGGCTCGGGCCCGACGGGCAGTCGATGGACCTGATGCCGGCCATCCATGCGCTGCGCGCGGAGCTCGACAAGCGCGGGCTGACCGGGGTTGGTGTTTCCGGACCGGATTGGGGATTGACCCAGGGCACGCCGGATTTCAATTTCGACGACAAAACTGTCGGAGCCTGGGACTCGCACAACTACGGCAACTATCCGGATGCAACGCTGGTTAAGCTGTGGGCTGACAAGGCGCACGCGCGCGGGATTCCGTTCTTCCTGTCGGAATTTGGCGATGCGGCGGGCGGCAACGTTTCTGTGGTGCGCGACGACCCCTCGCCGAAGTCCTACACGAATCAATTGACCAACGAACAGAAACTGATCGAAGGCATGAACGCGGGCGTAGATGGGTTCAATCGCTGGAGCTATACCAACCGCGGCGACCTGGACGGACAGTGGCAACTGGTCCGCACCTTCGATGCGAACCGCTGGGACTACTACAAGCGGGTAACGCCGGAACCCGTTCCCTACTACACGTACGGAATTGTTACGCGGTTCATGGCGAAGCACTCGGCGGTCTTGAAGGCGGATTGCGCTCTGCCAGACGTAGAGGTAACCGCGTTGCGCAGCCCGAAGGGCAACCTGACGATCTACGTGTTGAATAAATCGGAGGCAGACCAGCAGATCCAACTGAACCTGGCGAATCTGAAAACAGGCCAGACGCTTTACAAGTACCAGGTAACCGAAGATGCGATTCAGAAGCCTGACTTCGCAATGGACCCGCTGGCGCACGATTATGTAGGGCCGGAAAGCGGAGCGCTGACGGACAAAGTGCCCGGCCAAAGCATCACCGTGTACACGACCTACAAGCTGACCAACGCGGATGCAGGCATCACTGCAGATTGAACGTAACGCAACTAGCAGCAATGAGAATGGCCGCCGAGGGGCGGCCATTCCTGTTTGCGCCTTAACCTTTAGAAGCGAAACGCCGGCATGCCCTTCAGCAAAAATTCGTACCGAGGCCTCACCGCATCCGGGCCCGAGGTTACTGTGCTGTTCAGGTGAAGGAGGGTCCCGTCCTTGTCGTACCTCGGCCACGGCGGCAATCCCGGCCCATTGGGGTCGCCTGTCTTGGCGAAGTTGGTCCAATAGCTCATGAAGAGTTCGCTTACCTTCCGGTCTTCAGGTCGCCAGGCGGACTCGGGTCGCGTGTCCAGTGTGCCGAAAACGTACTCGATATCGTCGGCATGGAATGCGTACACACCTTTGAAGTACTTGCTCGAAGGCGCAGCCAGTTCAAAGTGATACCGGTAGACCGGCGACTCCCCGGTCTTCGCCTGCGCTTCAAGCCACTTCCAGGTACTGAACCCGATAAACGAATCGCCGTAGTAATCGATGGCTGAACGGGTAGCCTGCGCATCCGTATCCGCCGGGTAGAGCGTCAGAAATTCCGCCGCGCGAGCCTCGTACAACTTCGCCGCCGTTTCCTTCCATTGCGCCGCAGTCACAGGATCCTTGACCCGGATCACGCCCTCATCGGCATTCCAGCCAGCTAGCAGCGGTACGTGCGCCTGCCGCCCGGCAGCATAGGTGTCTGGCACCGGTTCCACCAGCACCTTGCCGTCGATATTTGGAGGAAACGCGAACATCCCCCGCTTCAGCGACTCATCGTGAATCTTGTCCGCAGGCAAAGCGCGCAGTTCGGCGAGCGATTTCACGCCCAGCGACGCAGCCCATTCGCTATCCTTCTTTTCGCGCACATCCAGTGGATCGTAGGCCAGCGACCCGCCAAATGCCGCGCCGCTTTCGCCGATTGCCTTCTGGAACAGGCCTTTGGCCATGGGCGATGCAACCAGCGTACTCACCGCGAAAGAGCCTGCGCTCTCTCCAAAGATGGTTACGTTCTCCGGGTCGCCGCCAAACTGCCCGGCGTTCGCCTTTACCCACTTGAGCGCCGCAATCATGTCCATAAAGCCGTAGTTGCCCGCAGTCCCGTTGGCCTCCTGGGCCAATTCGGACGTTGCCAAAAAGCCGAAAACCGCGAGGCGGTAGTTGAAGGTAACCAGCAGCACGCCCTTCAAAGGCAAGAAATCGCCGTTGTGCCGGGGCTCGCCGCCTGCGCCTGCCATGAACCCGCCGCCATGAATCCACACCATGATGGGAAGCTTGCTCTTCGCATTCGCATCCGCGGGTGCATAAACATTCAGATACAGGCAATCCTCGCTGGGGCCGCTGTCCAGAAATGCCATATCCGGAGAGGCGCCGCTGGGAATACAACGCGCGCCATACTGGTTCGCCTCCCGCACGCCCTTCCAATTTGCGGGCGGTTGAGGCGCCTTCCAGCGCAGATCACCCGTTGGCGGCGCCGCATACGGTAGCCCAACAAACGCATTGACCTTGCCGTTGTTGATCGTCTTTCCGTGAATCTTGCCCTGCTCGGTCTTTACCGTAAGCGAGTCGGCAGCCAGGGGCTGCGAGAAACCAAGAGCAAATCCCGCCATCGCCAACAAACACATCGCTTTCATTGCAATCCGCATTCGAACAATCCTCCGAACATTGTCATCCAGCCAACTGTAATGGGACGACCCAAAGGCCGCCCCACTGTGTTTATGCAACCTGCCTCTCGATTTCTCAGAAACGCATCGGCGGCATCCCTTTCAACAGGAACTCATACCGCGGGCGCAGCGTATCCGGGCCGGAGATAATTGTGCTGTCGAGGCGGATTAACGAGTCGTCCTTGTCATACTTGGGCCACGCCGGCAGGCCGGTTCCGTTGGGATCGCCAGTCTTGGCGAAGTTGGTCCAGTAGGTCATCATCTGGTCGCTCAGGGTGCGGTCTTCCAGCCGCACCGTTTGGCCGGGCCGCGTGTCTAGGGTGCCGAAAACATACTCGATGTCGTCAGAGTGGAAGGCGAACGTACCCAGATGATATTTGCTGGGCAGCGCGCGCAGTTCGAAGTGGTAGCGGTACACCGGCGATGCGCCAGTCTTGCGATGCGCCTCAAGCCACTTCCAGGTGCCAAAGGCGATAAATGCATCGCCGCCGTAGGCGCCTGCTGAATCCGCGGCCTGCTCGTTCGTATCGCCGGGATAGAGCTTGAGGAAATCCTCTGCCCTCTCTTTATAGAGGCCTGCAGCCATGGCTTTCCACTTCTCTGCGGTCATGTCGTTGGCCAGGAAGCTGCCCTCGTCGCGGTTCCACCCCGCCATCAGCGGCACATGAGACTGCTTGCCCGCCGCATAGGTGTCTGTAACCGGCTCGACCAGCAGCTTGCCGTCAATCACCGGCGGAAAACCCACCATGCCCTTCTTCTTTGCGCCATCGAGAATCTTGTCAACCGGCAGGGCGCGCAACTCGGCCAGGTTAGTCACTCCCAGCGTGGCCACCCACTCCGCATCCGCCACTTCCCGCACCGCAAGCGGTTGGTAGGCCAGCGCGCCCTCGCCCAGCGCGCCCCCGCTCTCACCAATGGCCTTGTGGAAGAGGCCTTGGGCCATCGGCGAAGCCATCAAGGTGCTCACCGCAAACGAACCGGCGCTCTCGCCAAAAATGGTCACGTTGCCCGGATCACCGCCGAAGTTCTTGATGTTCGTCTTGACCCATTGGAGTGCCGAAACCATATCGAGCAGGCCGTAGTTCCCTGCAACGCCGTTTGCTTCTTTGGCCAGGTCGGCTGTCGCCAGAAACCCAAGGGCCCCAAGACGGTAGTTGATGGTGACCAGCACCACACTCTTGAGCGGCAAAAAGTCGCCATTGTGGCGCGGCTCAGAACTCGCGCCGCCCGCGTAGCCGCCCCCGTGAATCCAAAACAGCACCGGCAGCCTGGCTTTGTCCTTTGCCTGGGCGGGCGCGTAGACATTCAGAAAGAGGCAATCTTCGCTCTCGCCGGCATCCTGGAAGATCATGTCGTCAAAAACGCGGCCCTGCGCGCAATGCGCACCGTATGTCGTGGCGTCGCGTTCGCCCTTCTACTTGGCAGGCGGCTGCGGCGCCTTCCAGCGCCGTTCGCCCACCGGG
>Ga0118677_10006767_pt1 | contig 16347 bp, 16 predicted proteins | sample AliMusrvi5mmetaG_FD_86154 | JGI IMG/M metagenome (GOLD analysis project Ga0118677, IMG submission 86154) | reverse complement strand
TCAACAACAACTATTTTATTCGGTCACCTTCCTGCCCATTCACCTCCGTAAATCACCAGACCGCATATCGGTCCACAGCGGGGAAGGCTATAGCATTGTCCCTATGCCTGCAACATAATTCAGCATTTTTACAACCTCTACATCGTATCTTATTTCAATGGAAAATATCTGGACATGACTGAAGCCTCCACGCAGGATGATGGATATGCGCGCGACTGAAACATGGATCGAGGATGAATTGAGTTCCCTGAAGGCTGGGGGGCTGGAGAGAACGCTTTCACTCTATCAAAACACCGGGGTTGATATTCAGTCTGGAGAGCGGGTGCTTTTCAATTTTTCGAGCAACGATTATCTCGGCCTTGCCCGGAACCCGCTGGTGATTGCCGCTATGGTGGACGCGATCCGGCGATATGGAGCCGGGGCCACGGCCTCTCGCCTCGTAACCGGCTCGCTGGTTTGTCATGAGGAACTGGAAATGCAATTGGCCATCCTGAAAGGTTATCCCTCCGCGTTGGTGTTTGGCAATGGATATGCGGCGAATGTAGGGATGATTAGCGCACTGGTGGGGAGAGATGACCATATATTTATTGATCGATTGGCTCATGCCAGCCTGGTGGATGCCGCCGTGTTGAGCCGGGCAAAAGTTCATCGCTTTCATCATAATGATTCGGAAGACTTCCGGCGGTTGATCAACTCCTGCGCTTCGGGCGGGAAGCGACTGATGTTGACCGAGTCGGTTTTCAGCATGGATGGAGATGTGGCGCCGATAGCCGCCTTAACAACGGTGGCCGCGGAGGCGGGTGCGATGGTGCTGGTGGATGAAGCGCATGCGACAGGGGTCTTTGGTCCTAGTGGGGCAGGGGTGATCCGTCAGGCGGGTGTGGAGCCCCAGGTTAATTGTTCAATGGGGACCCTGAGCAAGGCACTGGGCGGCTATGGCGGGTTTGTGGCCTGCTCCGGTGAGATGCGGCGCTGGTTGATTCATAAGGCGCGCTCTTTTATCTATTCCACCGCATTGCCTCCAGCCATGGTTGGAGCTGCGAACGGCGCCATGCAATGGCTGCGTGATAATCCCGGGGCGGGAGGCCAGTTGCTTGCTCGTGCGGCGCTCTTCAGGTCTCGGCTGCGGAAACTCGGTCTGGACACGGGCTTCTCGAAGAGTCAGATCATCCCGGTGATGGTGGGTGACAATGAACGCGCCGTCCGGCTTCACCGCCGATTGGTGGAGCAGGGGATTCTGGCAGTGGCCATTCGTCCCCCGACGGTTCCTCACGGGACAGCCCGGTTGCGGCTTTCAGTCAGTTTGGAGCACTCGCCAGAAGTCCTGAACCATGTGGCGGGAATCATTGCCGGGGCGGCACGACTTGAGGGAGTGATATCATGACCTCGGTGGCTCGACGGTTTTCCCGTGCCGCACATACCTATGAACGTGGCGCCTCGTTGCATCGGCATGTGGCGGCACGTCTGATGGAGACCCTGCCGGAACCGGACGAAATAGGTGCTGGTCGAATTCTTGAGGTGGGGTGTGGTTCCGGCGTTCTGACTGAACCGATTAGGTCGCGGTATCCGGAGGCCTCGCTCTGCGTGCTGGATGTGGCAGAAGGAATGGTCGCCGCCGTACGCGAAAGGTGGGGAACCGATCCCCGAATGGAATTTGTGGTTTCGGACATCAGAATGTTTTCTCCTCCCCGGCCATTTGAATTGATTGTGAGCAGTTCTGCGCTCCATTGGGCGACTCCCTTGGATCAAACTCTGATCCATTTGAAACGGCAGTTGTCGACAGGCGGAAAGTGTTGTGCGGCCTTGATGATCGACGGAACCTTGGGCGAACTGCATGCGTTACGTCGGCGGGTGGCGCCTGGCAAGATTCCTGCTGGCCGTTTACCGACGGAAGAGGAGGTGCTTGCTGCGGCGGTATCAGCAGGGTTTAACATTGTGGGGAGTGAGGCGGAGTGTATCCAGACCCGCTATCATTCTGCCGATGACTTTCTGAGTACGATTCGAGCCCAGGGGTTGACGGGAGGCGCTGTTTCGATGGCTTCGGCACCCCTTTCCCGGACGGAGCTAAAGCGGTTACGTCGGGATTATGATGTGGCTTTCCGTGACCAAGCTGATGGCGTTTATGCAAGTTTTGTAGTGCTTTATATCCAGCTTTCAGATCTGGAATCTGGTGCGTGATGTAGATATTCTTTGCCGATGAATCCAACTCGAAAATTATGGCTTTTGACTCTGGTAAGTCTCATGGCGTGCTCCTTCTGTGGTAATGCGCGGCCCATATTGACTTTTATCAAACCGGCGGAACTGGCTGATTTAGGCCTGAGTCTAAAACTGATGCCGGATGCTCGGGAAGCTCCGCCCGCGCCTCCTTCTGTTTTTCTCTATCAGTTTAATAATGGAGATCAAACTTGGGAAGAAGAGCGCTTTTCTCCGCTAGAGCTCTGGAAACAAGGGCAAATTGCCGGACAATGGGTGGGGCGTGATGATAATAAGCTGTTACTGGCTGAAATAACCCGCCTTCCGCCGAAAGGCGACCCCCGGCAGCATGTGACAAGGGCCATGTATGAGCAGGAGATCGTGGCAGAGACCAATGATAACCCTCTGGCATCCGAGGCGGATCTGACGCGCTGGATCGCGTGTTTTACAGACTATCCGCATCCTGTTGGGAAACGCCTGGATAACAAATTCACCCGCATTTCGCCTGTCTGGGTATTTCGACTGGATGATCTTTCGCCCAATCGGGTGGTCTATGTTTTCCGGGTGCCACGGGGGAGCGGTAGAATGAATGGTTCTCCTTTGGTCTGTGCCCAATTTGATCTCAACCCCCTCATTCGCATGGAGACAGCATGTGACGTCATCGAGAAGGAATTCCTCGGTTCGCTTTTCGGTCTGTCTATGACCCATCGGGCTGTTGCCCGGGAGACGTTGACGGCCACTGGCGCTGGAAAGGAGATTGTTGATAACGGCCCTATGACGACTACACGTCAGCAGGTGATTGACAGTATTCGTAATCTCAAAGGTTGGTGGTATGACATCACTCCCGATTACATCATATTATCCAATTTGAAAGGGGGCGCAGGGTCGTTAGTGGATCAGTTCAAAACCTCCATGAAAGTGATGCGGGCCGCCTACAAACAATGCATCCCTGAACCGGAAAATACCTCCATCGGCGTCGTACGCATTCCTGCCACGCAACAGGAGTATCGTGAATATGTGGGTGAGCAATATAGTTGGACGTACGGTCTCTGGGATCCGCGGCGCAAAGAGCTGGTGATTTGTCCGGCAGGTGAGCAGGGCACGCATGCGAAGCGGCAGTCCATTCTGCGTGTGGCCTTTCATGAGGGATTTCACCAATATGCCTTTTATGCCTTCGGACAGGCGGACGCCTCCATGTGGTTCAACGAAGGTTGCGCCCAGTATTATGAGAATTCGTCATTGTCCAATGGGCGGCTTACGATAGAGGAATCTCCCCAGGCGCTGGCTGTTCTGAAACCGTTGTGGAATGGAAATCGCACGGATCTTCATCGGTTGTTGAATCTTAACAACGAGAGTTTTTATGACCGCAATGAACAAATTAGATTCGGGAATTATGCCTTGTCATGGGCGCTGGTCTATTATCTTAAAAGGGATGTTTCCTCTCCCTATTTCGGCTTGCTGGACAAATACGTTGCCGCCATGCGGAGTAACGGCGGCAACGCCGAACAGGCGACAACGGCCATGCTGGCCGGAGTGGAGCTTAAAAGGCTTCAGCTAGATTTTGAACGATTCTGGCAGTCTAGTTCCCGTCAATCTGCTGCTCGTCGCTTTAATCCATAGGGGAGTTCTTACGAAATGAACGATATGATTCAAATGATTGAGACGGGGTACGATCTGATTGATGCTAATGATGAAGTAAGTGCATGTGCTATTTGGCTCAAGGCATGGGATATCCTGAAAACCAAGATTACCCCTAACATTAAATCAATTGATGCTGCTGAAGCCCTATTTGAAGGAGAAGACCTTTTCAATTGGGTACAGGATTTGGAAATGGGTCTTGCCAATGTGGCCATCGATAATCCCCTTTTTCATAATAAGCGAATGATCTATTGCCGGGAGTTCATTCAAATCTTCCCTAAAAGTGTAGATATCGTGAAGCATATGAAACTTGCCACTGCCGATTCGCTGTTTCAGTTGGGAAAGAAGGCGGAGGCAGAACAGGAATATAAGCGAATTGTTTCCGAGTATCCCAAATATCCGTGGGGTTATATTCACTGGGGCGATTTTTATGCGGGTGATGATAACAGGAAGGCCGAAGAACTTTATCGCAGGGCATTGGGAATGGATAAAAATGAGGATAAGGTGATTCAGGAAAGAATACGGGATTTGAAGGTAGGGTAGGTGGCCTGTTAATAACTTGATGCCAGGGAAGAGATGATGGCCGTTCCCCCTGTGAACGGGATCGAATCTGAAACGACTCCCCCGTTGGGAGTGCCCGAACCAATGGTCTCCAACCGGCTCAGATGGACTCACTTCATGGCGGTCAGTATATTCCCTTTAGGTACAACAACGGTTGAGATGGAGTCTATTGGCTTTATGTGGCGAAAAGAAATAATGGGTTAATCCAATGAAAACAGCCTCCCTAAGAAAAATAGCCGTTGCCTTTCTCCTTTTATTGTTTCCAGGGCTGATCCGGGCACAATCTGAGACCGGGCAGGTGTGTGTGTTGGTTCGCCTCACTGATTTCGAGGGTGTCACGACGTTCAAGTCCGCGACACAGGGAGAATTTCATGTTCTCTCCGATACGGTACAGAAGGATAACCAGGCTTTGCCCGTGGCCTATGGAAACCTTCGCAAGGAATGGCGGAAATCACAGGCTAACGCTGAGAAGTCACAAAAAGGCAAAACAAAGATTCCGACACCACCCTTTCCCCTGAAATGCCCTGCACCACGGGGAATCCAGAAAATGGGGACCTTTGCCTCGGTGGAGGAGTCGGATAAACTCAAGCTGACACTTGAGGACAGTGAAACGAAACGTGTTGAGAAGCTGGCTGCCGAGAAGGCAAAAAAAGAGGCAGAGGAAGAGGCGAAGTCGGCTACCCCGCAGGTTGGGTTAAATCGTCCTTCCGTAAAACATCCAATAAAGCAGCCCAAAACGGTCTCTTCGATGGCGGAAAAGGAAATGTTAGATAAGCTGATCAAGGAAATTGAGCGAGTAAAAGCAGCAGGCGATTCCCCGGGTGATCAGGGTGACGCAAAGCCGATTCCCCACAAGGCATCGGGGGCTAAGGCGGCTACCCATCTGTTCCATCAAATTAATGAGTAAGCTAATGAGCAAAGTCATATAAAGACGGGGCACCATTTTGCCGTTACACCCTTCGCAACAGAATGCTTTCCGCTATGAATACCTGAGGGGGCATCAGGGTTCTGCCGATAGACAAAACCACCTTGGAAGCGTAAGAATGCCAATTATGTTGCTGAAACCAAACAATTGGACTCATCGCTTTAATACTAACGCCCGCGATATATTCTTAGCCTTCATCTTTTCCATGGGGCTTTTCTACATTATTGGTTCAGTTCAGGCAGACCAGTGGGGGGATTGGACTTATTCCTCTGATGGAACCAATGTCACCATCAGGGGGTATACTGGGACGAATGGGGATGTTGTTATTCCGAATATTATCTCGAACATGCCTGTAATCACCATCGGAAGCGGTGCGTTCTCAAATTGTGTTAGTATGATCAACATTACGATTTCTAGCAGTGTTACCAATATAGGGGTGGGAGCGTTTTCTTTTTGCACAAGTCTGACCAACGTCGCAATCCCTTGGAGCGTTATTAATATTGAGGACTATGCGTTCTATTCGTGCTCTAACATAGCCAAACTGAAGTTGAACTCCATCGGTCCAAATCTTGCCAACATCGGGGATTCCGCATTCTCGCAGTGCAATGGACTTTCCAGCCTATTGATTCCCTACACCGTTGCCAGTATCGGGAATTCTGCATTCTTTGGCTGTAACGGACTTACAAGCATCACTCTTGGCAACGGTATCACTAACATAGGTAACCTTGCGTTTGCTCAATGCACCAACCTGTTCGACGTAGATTTCTATGGCAATCCGCCCAATGTAGGTTCGTCGGTATTTACCGGTGATGTCCATGCAATCATCTATTATTACCCTTGGGCATCAAGTTGGGGGACAACGTTAGGAGACATTCAGGCTATGCTGTTACCTTTCACTTACACAAATACTGCGAACGGAATCTCAATCACTGGATACACCGGTACCAACGGGGTGGCAATTATTCCAGCCATGATAGAAGGTTTTCCGGTTGTCAGTATCGGGGACTACTCATTTTATTCCCATTTAGATCTGACCAACGTCATCATTGTTTCCGGCATCACAAGCATCGGGAACGATGCCTTTGACTCTTGCACCAATCTGACCAGCATCACGATTCCAAATAGCGTCACCAACATTGGGGATTGGGCATTCATGTGGTGTCCGAGTCTGACCAACATAACCATCCCCCCCAGTGTCATCTCTGTAGGGAGTCGTGCCTTCGCTCAATGCCGCGGCCTTGTCAATGTCACGATTTCTAACGGCGTTTCCATTATCAGAGAATTTGCATTCATAGGGTGCGATAGTCTAACCAGTATCACCCTTCCCGACAGTCTAACCACCATAGGGGATGGGGCATTCTGCGCCTGTTCCCATCTGACAAACATTGAAGTGAATGTGTCCAATCCAAGTTATATTTTCACAAACGGAGTGCTTTTCAGTATTGATAATACCATCCTTATCCAATGCCTTGTTGGGAAAACTGGTGATTACATCATCCCTGACAGCGTCACCAATATCGGAGGTGCGGCGTTTCTTAGATGCACTAATCTGACCAGCATCTCAATCCCTGAAAGCGTAACCAGCATCGGCAGTTATGCGTTTGCAACGTGTAACGGCTTGACCAACATGACGATCCCTAGAAGTGTCACCAGCATCGGCTACGGTACATTCAGTGATTGCTTACGCTTGACCACCATCATGATTCCCACCAGCATCGTCAGCATCAGCGACTATGCTTTCAGGCAATGTGCAAACCTGACCACTGTCACTATTCCCGACAGCGTCACCAGCATCGGGGTAATGGCGTTCTCTTACTGCCCCAGACTGGCAAGCATGTATTTTAAAGGCGATGCTCCCAAACTTGGCACGTTTGTATTTGATGGCGATGATAGCCTGACCAACTTCTTCTATCCTTGGACTACTAGCTGGGGATCAACCTATGGCGGTCAACCTACCCAAATCAATCCTGACTTCACCCAGTGGCTTCTGAACAATAACTTCTCAACAAACGGCATGGAATCCACCACCAATGACTATGACCATGATGGCATGTTGAACTGGCAGGAGTATCTGGCCGGAACGAATCCAACCAATGCTGCCGATAAATTAGCCATCTCTTTTATGGGAAATGGAGCCAATACGATTGGGATTTCTTGGCTGTCAAAATCCAATATAAGTTATCAGGTGATGAAGAGTATTGATTTGCAGCAGGTTTGGTCTAGTGCGCCTAATGGGGTAGGAACAAACCAGCAGGCTTTTCAGACGGCTCCCATGGATCAGATCCTGCAATATGCCGACCCAAATTGTGCAGATTCAACCAACGCCTTTTATCGGGTCAATGTGGTGCCATAATTGCATGTACAAGATGAGCAACCCAAGGCCGTGCTGATACGGCGCCTATGAATATATATCGTAAGAAGTCATCTTAGGCGGAGTAAAGAGGGCATGAAGAAGAAAGCAGATTGGCTGGCTTGGTTTCTCCAATTCGTCTTTGGTGCTGTCATCGGCTTATTCATTGGCTATATGTTGATCTCAAAGCGTAGTCGTTATTCGTACTATCATGGTGGCAATCCTTATCTGCTTCAGAGCAATGATGTCATGCCGTTTATCATAGGGGCGTCACTCTTAGTCGGTGCCATTGCCTCTCATTTCGGGGATAGATTATGGGTAGCGTACAGAATTTTTCCGAATGATGAAGTTCCCAATAGTAATTTCAGCAATCTCTGTTCGATTGTTCTGGGAGTTATTGGTTTAGGACTCATGGTTTTCGCTGTGGTAAGAACGATGGGATGGGTGGGGTAATCATGGCCCTATTGAAGAGTCCGCCTACGCCCCGGAGTAGGGTGAAGTTGCTGTTGTTGTAAGTGATTCAAAACCATCCCGTTAGGATGGTGGAGCGAACGAGGCTCGAACTCGTGACCCCCACGTTGCGAACGTGGTGCTCTACCAACTGAGCTACCGCCCCTTTGTGAAAAGGAGGCTTTCGTATACCTGAATCGCAGGGGAGATGTAAAGCACGGAATGGAATTAGTTGAAAAGCAGGGTGGTCAGGATTCCGATCAGTATCCCTACAATCATTCCAGCAAAGACTTCAAGTCGGGTATGCCCCAGAATTTCAATAAGCTTTTGGGCGGATAGATGATGATTTTTGAATGCCTCATCGATGATTTTGTTCAGCAATCGTGCCTGGAGCCCGGTAGCACGACGAACGGTTGACGCATCAAACATAACGACCGCCGCAAAGGCAAAGGAAAGCGCAAATGTTGTGCTCCCGAATCCATCTCGAAGGCCAATGGAGGTGGCGAGTCCGCATACCATCGCCGAATGGGCACTCGGCATTCCGCCTAATCTGGTCAGATAATGGAAATCCACTTTGCCAGTATCCAGCAGGTTGCCTAGCGTTTTCAGCAATGACGCCACTACATAAGCGCTGAAGGCCGACCAGAATATAGGTGTTTTGAAAAATGATCCGATGTCGTGATGCATAGCGGGCGGATGATCCCTGTTTCACCATTTTTGGTCAATCAGAAAGAGTAACCGTGTTTGAAAAGATTGCACACCCATTGGTAAAAATGTAATAAGCAACGAATTCATTATTTGGAGATACATGATATGAAACACGACAATGCCCCTTCGCCCCTTCGCCGCTATGAAGGGAATCCGATTATCACCCATTTTGACCTTCCGGTTGAGGCTTCAGCCGTTTTTAATGCGGGTGCCACCCTGTTTCAAGGTAAGCCCTTGCTTGTTCTGCGGGTTGAGGATTACGAACGCCGGAGTCACTTTTATGTGGCGCGTAGTGAGGATGGGATTCATTTCAAGGTGGAGAACCGGGAGATCGAATATCCGCGCCGCCCCTTGGAGCAGGAACGTGGCGTCATCCGCTTCGATATGCGCATTACCGCCATGGAAAACACTTTCTACTGTTATCATTGCTCCTGGCTGATCGGCTTGGGCAGCACGGTGGCGTTGGCGAAGACGGATGATTTTGTTCATTTTACGCCGATAGGCAGTTGTTCCACGCCTACGAACCGGAACGCGTTGCTTTTCCCTGAAAAAATTGGGGGGCGTTACTGCCGGTTGGAGCGCCCGGAAGGGGAGGCTCAGGTCATGTGGGTCTCTTACTCTCCCGACTTGGTCCACTGGGGTGACAGCCGTCCGATCGCGATTCCTGAGACGAGTTGGAACTTTGCTAAAAATGGCGCCGGCACGGTGCCGATCCGCACCAAGAAGGGATGGCTTGAAATCTATCACGCTGTCTCGAATCCACCCGCAGCTGGTAACTATTACCTGGGAGTTGTTCTTCTCGATCTTGAAGATCCTTCAAAAGTCATTGCCACGCCCCGTAAGTTTATTCTGGCCCCGGTGCATGATTACGAATGCCGTGGGCAAGTGCCCAATGTCGTCTTCACCAGCGGTGCGGTGACCTTCCCGGACGGGCGTATGAACGTTTACTACGGCGGGGCCGATCAGCGTGTGGCCCTTGCGACCACCACTGTGGACGAGTTACTCGATTTCTGCTTCGTCTGACGATTTGCGATGACTGACTCTTTCAATACTATAGTCAATTCTGCACTAACCGTGACTATCAAACGGCACGGTGCGGAGCTGTGCGGGTTGAAAGGGGGCGATGGCACGGAATATCTCTGGCAGGCGGATCCCAAGGTCTGGGGGCGCCATGCTCCCTTGTTGTTTCCCATCGTGGGAAAACTCGCCCATGGCCAATACCTGTTCGAGGGGGCACGCTATGAGATGAAGCCCCACGGCTTTGCCCGAGATCTGGATTTCGCATTGGTTGAGGCCACGGAGACGGTCTTATCTTATCGGCTCCAGGCGAGCCCTGAGACTCGCAAGCAGTATCCTTTTGACTTCACCTTGATGCGCCACTATCGCCTCGCTGGCGGAATGTTGGAGGTTACCAACGAGGTGACCAACACTGGATCTTCCGTCATGCCCTTTTCCATTGGCGAACATCCGGCGTTTGCCTTGAATTGGGGGGCAGGGGACCGCGTGGAAGATTACGCGTTGAAGTTCGAAAAGGCGGAGCGGTTGGATGCCCGGTTCCTCGACTCCGATGGATTGCTTTCGGGGCAAACTGAGCGGATTCTATCCAACCACAACGTCTTGCCGTTGCGCGGCAACCTGTTTGATCGGGATGCCTTGATTTTTCTAAAGATCAGATCACAAAATGTAAGCCTGTGTTCACGTCGGCATTCACGCCGGGTGACGGTTGAATTCGCCGGTTATCCGTATCTGGGGATCTGGGCAAAACCCGGCGCGGCTTTTGTGTGTATTGAGCCATGGTATGGCCATGCTGACCCTGCCGGTCACAATGGCGACATCATGAATAAACCCGGGATCATCAAGTTGGAGGCCGGAACCTCTTTTAGCTGTTCCTGGCGTGTAAGTGTGATCGCGAAAGGCTAGTGTCCATGAAGATCGAGTTGCGAAAAGATTTCAAGTATTCCCTGGTTGTTCCCACCAGTATGGGGGTCCGGCTGACACCGCTCAATGGCCAGCCCGTGCATTGCAGCAGCACCTTTACGCTTCAGGCGACCAGCGCCGAGACCAATGTGGCGAGTATTGCCTCATATCTCGGGCTTCCTGTCAAAATTTTGACCACGTTTGTCAAGGACAGCCCGGTGGCCCAGCTCATCAAGGACAATCTGGCAAGCCGGCACATGCTTTACGAAGGTAAAGAAGTGGAACAGGGTGGGCCGTGGGGGTACCGGCATCAGATTAACATTGCCGATAGCGGTTACGGTTCCCGCGGGCCGCGGGTGCACAACGATCGTGCGGGTGAAGTGGGGCGCACGCTGAATGTCAAAGACTTCGATCTGGAGCGTATCTTTGGCAAGGAGGGAGTGCAAATTGTGCATCTTTCCGGATTGGTAGGCGCACTGTCGCCGGATACAGGAGCCTTCTGTCTGGCGCTGGCCCGAGCTGCGAAGAAGCATGGAACCCGTATCTCTTTCGATTTGAATTACCGTGCCACGTTCTGGAAAAATCGTGAGAAGGAACTCCGCAGTATTTTCAGTGAAATCGCGAGTGTGTCCGACATACTTGTCGGGAACGAAGAGGACTTCCAGCTTTGCCTCGGTATTGAGGGGCCGGAGGCCGGCGGAAAAGGGCTGGCAGCCAAGATGGAAGGGTTTAAAGGCATGATCGAACGCGTCAAAAAGGCCTACCCGAATGCGTCGGTTTTCGCAACCACGTTGCGTGAAGTCATCAGTACCCAACAACATCTGTGGGGAGCTGTGATGGCCGCTGGAAATGACTGGCATGTGGTGGAGCCGCGGGAGATCGGGGTGTTGGACCGGATCGGCGGCGGGGATGGCTTTGTCGGGGGAATGCTGTATGCGATCTTGAAAGGTTGGGAGCCACAGAAGTGGGTCCAATTTGGCTGGGCCAGCGGGGCATTGGCCACCACCCTGTTGACGGACTACGCGCAGCCGGCCGATGAGGAGCAGGTGTGGAGCATCTGGCAAGGTAATGCGCGGGTCAAACGCTGATCCTTTGTTATTTATTGACCATTTTGCTACAAGTGATTTTTCAACTTACTCAATTATGGTAAAGGATTTTGATTATGGGCGCGCAGAGCGGTTCTCCGATTGACTTTAAATCCATTGTGTCACATTTCCGGGCCTGGGGGGACATGGTCGCGGTGCAACCTCATGGGAATGGCCATATCAATGACACGTTCAAAGTCACGTTCAGTATGGCGGGGGCCTCGGTCCATTATCTTTTGCAGCGGATTAATCATCAGATTTTCAAAGATCCGCCTGCATTGATGGATAACATCCTCCGGGTGACAAACCATCTGCGGATGAAGTTGACAAAAAGCGGCTTGGCGGATGTAACGCGTCACTCGTTGTGTGTCGTCATGACCCGTGATGCGAAACCCTGCTATGGGGATTCTGCTGGAAACTGGTGGCGGATGTATTTGTTTGTCGAAGGGGCCGTCACCTATGACAAGGTGGAGAGTGTCCGGCAGGCCTATGAAGCGGCTCGTGCTTATGCCCGATTTCAGTCGATGCTGGCTGATTTGCCTCCCCCCCGGCTGCACGAAACGATTCCCAACTTCCATAATACTCCCCTGCGGCTCAAGGCCCTTCAAGAAGTGATCCAGCGCGACCCCTGTAACCGGGCGGCCGAAGTGAAAAACGAGATTGCCTTTGTGGAGCGCCGCACGGCGATGTGCGGGCGTTTACTGGATCGTTTTGCCAGGGGTGAAATCCCTGAACGGATTACTCATAACGATACCAAATTCAATAATGTGATGCTGGATGAGAAGACCTGGGAAGGTGTTTGTGTGGTGGATCTCGATACGGTGATGCCTGGTCTTGCCTTGTACGATTTCGGTGATTTGGTGCGAAGCGGAACCGCCTCTGCGCCAGAAGACGAACAGGATTTACGAAATGTCCGTATGCGGATTGAAATGTTTGAGGCACTTGCCAGCGGCTATCTGTCGGAGGCCAGTGGTTTTCTCAATGCTGCCGAGCGTGAAGAATTGGTGTTCTCGGGACGCCTGATCACGTTGATGATCGGGATGAGGTTCCTGACAGATTATCTGCAGGGCGACACCTACTTCAAGATCAAGCGGCCCAGTCATAATATCGACCGTTGCCGGGGCCAGTTTAAGATGGTGGAAAGCATGGAAGCACAGGCGGAAACCATGGAGCGTATTGTTCAGGATAATTTGAGGGGGAAATCATAAATCTATGAGCGTAACCTTAATTACAGGCGGTTGTGGCTTCATCGGATCGCATATTGCGGAAGCCCTGGTTGCCGATGGGGTGAAGGTTCGTATCTTTGATAATTTTTCCAGCGGGAAAATGGAAAATCTCCATGGGTTTGGCAGCGGGATTGAGGTAATCCGGGGGGACGTCTGTGATCCCGAGGAGTTGAAATCCGCGATGAAAGGTGTCGCGCAGGTCTTTCATGAGGCGGCTTTGGTATCGGTGGCGGTTTCAGTTGAACAGCCCATCGACAACGATTCCATTAACATTCGGGGCACGTTGAATGTCTTGCAGGCGGCTCGTGCCGCAGGCGCCAAACGGGTGGTTTTGGCCAGTTCGGCGGCAGTGTATGGCAATAATCCCGTTCTCCCGAAGCGTGAGGATATGTTGCCGGAGCCGGAATCACCTTATGCCCTGGGAAAACTTACGGGTGAGTATTATCTGAAACTGTTTAACAGTCTGTACGGCGTGGAAACGGTTGCCTTGCGCTACTTTAATGTTTTCGGGCCAAGGCAGGATGGTAAGTCCATGTATTCAGGCGTGATTTCACGCTTTATCGATGATCTCCGGAATGGGCGCACCCCCGCCATTTTCGGCGATGGCCAGCAGACCCGCGATTTTGTGTACGTGAAAGATGTGGTTCAGGCCAATCTTCTGGCCATGCGTTCAGCGAAAGTCGGACGGGGCGAGGTGTTTAATGTGGCTACCGGACAGGCGGCCTCATTGTTGCAACTGCTCGATACGCTTACTAAAATTATGGGACTTCAAGTGATGCCTCAATTCAAGGAGGCGCGCGCAGGAGACATCAAACACTCTTTGGCTGATATTTCCAGGATTCGTGCCGCTTTGGAGTATGAGCCCAAGTTTGGTCTGGAAGAAGGTCTCAGGGCGCTTATTACTGCATGAAAACATCGGGTCTAGGATTTGCTGATCGGGCGATAACGGAGGCGGATGCCAGGCATATTTGTGCTGAAGCGTTTGACTCATGGCAGGTTCGTGGACGCAAGGTGTTGGTCATCATCCCTGATGCCACGCGGTCATGCCCCCTGGGTATGATGTTCCGGTTGGTACAGGATGCGGCTGTGGAGGCGGCGCAATTGGACTTCATGGTGGCATTGGGTACCCATCCGCCCATGACCATGGAGCAGATTTATGCCCGCGTTGAGATCTGCGAAAGTGAGCACCGTTTAAAATATTCCCGTACACGGTTTTTCAACCATGAATGGAATAACCCTCAGGCTTTGTTTGAGGTGGGGCGTCTTTCGCGTGCTGAAGTAAGCGAGTTAACGGGAGGACTCTTTGAGATGGAGGTGGGCGTCTCGATTAATCGTATGGTGCTGGATTATGACCTGCTGATCATTCTCGGGCCGGTTTTTCCGCATGAAGTCGTCGGTTTCTCTGGTGGGAATAAATATCTGTTTCCGGGCATTGCCGGCGCGGAAATCCTCAATTTCTTTCACTGGCTGGGAGCGGTGATCACAAATCCGATGATTATCGGGAACAAATGGACTCCGGTGCGCAAGGTGGTGGATCGGGCGGCGGCCTTGCTGAAGGTTGAGCGCAAGGCCTTGTGTATGGTGGTGAATGGGACTGAGCTGTCAGGGCTCTATGCCGGCACACCTGAGGCCGCCTGGGAGAAGGCCGCCCATCTCTCGGAACAGATTCATATCAAATTCAAAGACAAACCGTTCCACACGGTTCTATCCTGTGCGCCGAAAATGTATGACGATCTTTGGGTTGGTGCGAAGTGCATGTATAAACTTGAACCCGTGGTGGCAGATGGCGGCACCCTGATTATCTATGCCCCGCACATCACGGAGGTATCGGTTTCGCATGGCCGGTTGATCGAGGAATTAGGCTACCATACCCGTGATTATTTCCTGAAACAGTGGGAAAGGTTCAAAGGCTATCCCTGGGGCGTTCTGGCTCATTCAACCCACGTTCGCGGCATTGGGACATACGAGAATGGGGTGGAGAAAGGCCGTGTGAACGTGGTGTTGGCAACAGGCATTCCTGAGTCAGTATGCCGGAAAATCAATATGGGGTGGATGGATTACCGGAAAATTAATCCTGCCGATTATGCCGGTCGTGAGGCTGAAGGGATTCTTTATGTTCCCAAGGCGGGCGAGATTCTGTATCGATTGAAAAAGGAGACATGACATGGTGCCGTTCAAAGTGGATCTGAGTAAAGAAGTGGTGGTGGTGACAGGGGGCAGCGGCATCCTCTGTGGTTGTATGTCCAGGGCATTGGCGGAGTGCGGGGCCAAGGTGGTGGTGGCCAGCCGACGTCAGGAGGCGGTGGATAAGGTCGCTTCTGAAATCCGTGCAGCCGGGGGAATCGCCATGGGAATCTCTCTGGATGTGCTCGATAAGGCAAGTGTGGAACGCGCCAACACGTTGATTGAAAAAGAGTTTGGCGTCGTTACGCTTCTCATCAATGGGGCGGGCGGGAACAATCCCAAAGGCAATACCAGTCGTGAATATCTTTTCCCTGAAGATCTTAATAACCCTGTGGCAGGAATTACGACTTTCTTTGACCTTGATCCTGAGGGGATTGAGTTGGTGTTCAATTTAAACTTTCAGGGAACGCTGATCCCAACCCAAGTATTTACCCGGGGAATGGCCAAAGCCGGGCGTGGCGCGGTGATTAACGTCACGTCGATGAGTGCCATGCTGCCTTTGACCAAGGTGATGGCCTACGGCGGGGCCAAGGCGGCGGTGAGCAACTTCACCCAATGGTTGGCGGTTCATATGTCGAAGGTGGGCATTCGTGTGAATGCCATCGCGCCCGGCTTCTTCCTGACCGAGCAGAATCGCACGTTGCTCACCCAGCCCGATGGTTCCCTGACGGCGCGTGGTAATACGATTGTGGCGCATACGCCAATGGGGAAATTCGGGCGGCCCGAAGATTTGACGGGCGTTCTGTTATGGTTGGCCAGTCAGGACGCATCGGGTTTTGTGACCGGCACCGTCATCCCGGTCGATGGCGGTTTCAGCGCATTTAGCGGTGTTTAAAAGTAAAGCATTAAGGAGAAATGACGATGCAAAAAGCGGATATCGGATTGATCGGGTTGGCAGTAATGGGTGAAAACCTGGTGCTCAATATGGAGAGCAAGGGGTTCACGGTGGCTTGTTATAACCGCACCACCAGCAAGGTGGATGACTTTCTCGCGGGGCGTGGCAAGGGAAAGAATTTCCTCGGCGCGCACAGCATTCAGGAGTTGGTGGGGCAACTCAAGACGCCCCGCAAAGTCATGCTGATGGTCAAGGCCGGGGCCCCGGTGGATGAC
>Ga0118677_10008560_pt1 | contig 16349 bp, 19 predicted proteins | sample AliMusrvi5mmetaG_FD_86154 | JGI IMG/M metagenome (GOLD analysis project Ga0118677, IMG submission 86154) | reverse complement strand
ACCGGAACCTGTACGTATTCGTTCTCTGCAAAGTCAGCTTCACCGCCTGTCGTGCTCCTGCGATACTGCGGCAGAATCATGCGCAACCCGTTGGCACCGGTTCCGAGAAGCGGATAGTCCCGCAAGATCCGCAGGCTGTCGCGCCACGTCGCAAGACGGAACTGAAGACTGAAGTTATCAGGTGAGTCTGTCATCTCCCGGGCCCTATCGCCAAGCTCATGTCGGGCGGGTGCCACCACGGTTAGCAACGCAACAGCAATCACCGCGACAAGACAAATCCCAGCCACATACTTGCGGCGAAGGGTCAGCAGACCAACCAGCACGATTCCTCCAGCGGCATACGCCATCCATGCTCCGCGGGAGAGGGACATGATCACTGCGAGGCTCATAACGCCAAAGCTGAGAGACCACAACGCCACTTCCAGGTACTTGCGCCGTGACGCGCCGTGAATGAGAAGAACTGCCGTCACCGGACACAGCATGGCGACGAAACCGCCGAAATGGTTTCGATTGATGAAGCAGCCCACAGGAGTGCCGAAGGGCACATGGAAGAGCCACCAAATGGTCTTTCCCTGAGGAAACACCCGCTGGCTATAGTAGCCAGCTACGGCCATGACTGTTCCGAATAGCGCCAGGAATACGAGGTAGCGATGCTTCCACAGCGAAGACAATCGGCTTGTGAGGCAGGCTGCCGCAAAGCCCGCCACCAGCAGGAGAACGATCCGAAGCGTACCGGCCCTGTTCCGACTGATGGAGAAATGCGGTTCGCCCGGCTCCACAAGGCCCATCTGTGCAGCCTCGTTGGTAGCCTTTCTCACCAGTTCGTTCTGTTGAGTCTTAGTCTTTCCCATTGCCCGATCGAGAACTGTCGGGAAAGGCACTGCTGTGAAAATGACCATGGCAACAAGCGCTGTTGCAAAGAAACCAAGCCAATCAGAACGCCTGAGTTTGATTCCAGGAACAAGAATGCAGCCAAGGCAGAGAACCGCTGCCACCGGCTGCAGCACTCCCGGGAGAACGCCGGCGCCAAAGAAACCCAGTACGCCCACCGAGCAGATCAGAATAAGAAACGTGGGCATCCTGTTCTCCATCTGTGCCGCTACATGCCGCTGTAGCTGACTGGCGGAGGATGAGGAGGTTTCGGCGGCTTGGGCGGTTTCGGCGGCTTCGGCGGCACCGGTGGAGGAGGAGGCGGGTTCGGATGCTCTTTTGGCAGATTCGGATAGACGATACCGCCCTGGCCCGGCTTGCCACCTTCCGGCGGGTTCCCTTCCAGCAGCGCTTTCTCCTGCTCCGCTGGTGACAGAGTCTCAATAGCCTCGGTGGGCAACCTCGCAAGACCATTCGTGTCCGACTCCATGTAGAACCTGTAGAGAATGTGAATAAATACCACTTCCTCTGGCATGAAAGTTGTTGTGACACGGAATCCGATTTCAGCATCGGTTACCCATGGGCCAACGCCGTGAAACTGTGACACCACCGGAAGCACGGTTGCCCAGCCTCCGCCGACGCACCCGCGTTCCACTGCGGATCCGGGACGGGCAAAGTCGGTCAGCCATTCCTCCACATTGCCGCTCAAATCCCGGATTCCGAAGAAGTTCTGGCAATCGTGGATCAAATTGGTACCTAGCATGTTCGTGCCGCTGAAGAAACCAACCGGAAGAGTTCCATCTTCCCTCTTGAAGCTGGCATCAAGCGGGCTGAGCGTGTTTCTGCCGAAACCGTAATACGTGTTCGTCATGCCGTTCCATGCAGCAGCCTTGTAGAACTCGCTGTACTCGCGTTCTACAAGACGCGGGGATATCGAATCACCCATTGGCAGACGAAAGCCCTTCAGGGTGAGCCACGATGCTCTACAGCTATCCTCGAAATAGCCATTTGCCCAGTTTGTTGCGGTGAGCGGTGCCCAGTCCAAACTGTTGGTACCCTCGGAGTAGCACACCTCCTGCTCGCCTCGGCCTGAGAAGATCGTCAGCCAGTTGCAATACTTCACGGCGCCGAACCATGAAATGCCCGTGGCCGGATGATTGACGTAGATGTTTTCGCCATGGGCATCCGCCACATGGCCGTACCTCCTTCCAAGAGGCTTCCGAGAGTCATAAACCAAACGACTCCGGGCGACTGTGAACATCTCATCCCTGTCGTGCTGCATCGCGGGGTTGATCCAGACATTTCCTGCGACATCGAAGAACATGTTGGCGCCCTGCGCGCTATTCGTGTTCGCCTCCGCATTGTTCAAGAACCTCAACAGATCATCATTAGTGACCTCGAATTTGGAGATGTAGAAATTGTATATTGGTCCATTAGTTTGCCCGCCACCAGGCACTATGTCAAAGACCTCGCCACCTGCCCTTGACCACGTCTTCTGCAGTTCGACCGGCAGCATAACTCCGAGCTGATCACTACCGTTCTCAGCGTAACTACCGAGCGAGACGTTGTTACCTTTCGAGGTCTTGTACACTATGACCGGCTGACTCATTATCATCTCGCCGCCGGCGACACTGGCAACAACATCTCCACCCTCTGCCACGCCAAGATGGTCTGCCCCGCTGACGGCCAGTCTTATCCGCCACGAGTCGGCCCCGGCACTAAGCCTGAAAACTTCTTCCAACCAGTAATCATCTCCGTAGTAAGCTTTGTCGATTCCGGGCTTGGTAATGTCAATTGATGTCGTGCCTCCCAATCGTATGGAGAATTCAGGAATAAGATTGTCGAGAAATGTTTTCATTTTCTTTCGTTTGGTAAAATCTGCATCCCATAATTCCTTTTCTTCAATAGGAGCCTGCTGCCCTAATGCTGAAAATGTTATCTGGCTTTCCCTGTCTTCGATTATTTCACCCCATGTCTTTTCTGCCCTAAAACCTGATAATTTCATTGTCTGGTTCAATGAATTGATTATTTTCTCTTTCTCTTTTTCTGTGAAATCTTCCGAATAGATTTTAGCCCATCCTGAATCATATTTGTAAAACTTTGTTCCGCAAGTTGGCAGCAGATATAAATTTTTCAAGTATTTGTCATTGGAAAGATTAGAGAGCAATTGTTTTTCAAATTGAGGCCAATCGCCACCCGATATAACAGCCACTTTCACAATACGAAGCAGTGCTATGAGCAGTGATGACATTTCTTTATCAATAGATGATTTACTTACAGCAAGAGTACCATCCAAATCAAATACAATTAACTTTTTCATAATGTTTTTCATCATATAATGATTATTCCGGTAGAGAAATTTCCAATATGTTCACTTCACTTCCGGGCTGAAAAACACAAGTTCCTGTCTCAGCCGGCAAAAGCCAAACATCTCCTTTTCCGACGAAATAATTGACTCCATCATTTACCAACTGGCCGTTACCTGATAAACAAACCAATATTCTTGGAATTTCTGCTTCGCCGACTGTAAACGGATTTTCTCCACGGAATCGCCACAAACCAAAATGCTCACAAAGAAAGAGCCGCTCACGAAGTGCAGGTTTCGCCTGTTCCACAACAGGCACAACCAATCCAACAGCATCCGGAGTAAAATTAATGCTGGCTATTGCTTGTTCAACCTGCAAAGTCCGTCGCTTGCCAGTCTTAGTATCAACGTGGTTCCAGTCGTAAAGCCGAAAAGTAACATCACTGTTCTGCTTAACCTCGAACACAACTACATCACCACCCAATGCGTGAACAGTCCCTGCCGGTATAAATACTCCATCTCCGGACTTAGGAGTAAAATATTCGAGCTTTTCTACTATAGTTCCATTATTGGATGCCGCCCGAATGTCGTCTGCACTTGATTCGGGTTTCAATCCAGCATAGATGCGGCTTTCAGATGTTGCCTCCAAAACCACCCATGCTTCGGTCTTTCCGGTCTCGCCAGCAGATAAAAATTCCGGATGCGAATCAGAGGGGTGCACCTGGACAGAGAGAAAATCATGTACATCAAGAAATTTCAACAATAATGGAAATTTTTTGAAACGCCGGGATAGCTTTCCTAACATCTGTTCCGGCCAATTTTTAAGTAATTGACCCAGGGACTGCCCTTTGAGATGCCCATTTGCAACAATATTGTTAAAGTCATCGCGGTCGCTTAGCAGCCAGGCTTCACCGATGGGGCCGTCACCGGGCAAAGGTTCGGATAGCAGATTCGCTAAATTTCTGCTGCCCCAGAGCCGGTATTGATATAATGGTTCAAACCTCATTGGATAAAGAGATATTTTATTCATAGTTCCTTCCTTTGTTGTCACTCTCAAATCTTTTCCATAGATGCATTGTATTCACCACGCCGGGCAGCATTGTTAAGATTTGCCCGATGATATAAAGCCTTCTGTGATGCCATCACATTGGATGCTTCTCCATGCCAGATTTCCAAAGCCGGTATCTGGATGGCTCTGGAATACGAAAACGTCAATGCCCAGGGTAACCGTTTCTTAAATCTTATATTCATAGCATTCAAACGAGCTGAAGCAAGTTCACCTGATTGACCGCCGGATAAGAATGCGATTCCCGGCACGGCTGCAGGGACGGAACGTAAAAGACAGTTCACTGTGGCATCAGCAACTTCATCAACTGATTCTTGTTTAACGCAGGACAATCCTGGAAGCACCATGTTGGGCTTAAGAATTATGCCCTCCAACATTACATTTTGCAAATAAAGCTGATTAAAAACTGTACGGAGGACTTCCCCGGTAACTTCCAGGCATCGTTCAAGAGTGTGCTTACCGTTCATGAGCACCTCCGGTTCGACTATAGGAACCAGTCCGGCTTCCTGGCACAAAGCAGCATATCGGGCTAACGCATGAGCATTTGCTTCTATACAACCTCTCCCGGGAGTGTCGCCACTTATTACAATCACTGCACGACACTTAGCAAAACGTGCTCCCATTTGTGAATACTCCATTAGCCGGTTTCGCAATCTATCCAAACCTTCCGTTATTTTCTCTCCCGGATTCCCTGCCATGTTTTTAGCACCTTTATCAACTTTGATTCCGGGAATTATTCCTGATTCAACAATAGCCTTAACTATGGGTGTACCGTTTTTCATGTTCTGGCGGAGAGTCTCGTCACTAAGAATAGCCCCACTAATGCAGTCTCCAAGACCAAGTGTCGAAACAATCAATTCACGATAATCCCGCCGGGCATCCACTGTCTGGGGAATGCCAAATTTTGCAAATCGTTTATTGCACGTTGGATTACTTTCATCCATCGCCAATAGGCCTTTATCACCCGCAACGAGTGACTTGGCAGTTTTTACAAGTTCATGTATATTCACTATTGAAACCCTACCTTTATACTAAAAGAAAATGAATTGGTCATTAAGAATCTTTAATTGTTAAAGGCTATGGGACTCTGTGTTTTTCGAATGATTGTTATGCTCTTGCAACTTTCCGAGAGTACTTTCGAGCATTCTGACTAACTTTTCTGCAGCACCTTCAACGGCATCAATCAGGTCTGATGCCTCATTAGTGACAGCTACGGGTTGTCTGCCTTTGAGTCGGGCTTCAATAATACATCGCTTGTCATTAGGGTGATTTTTACTGCCGTTCTCGTCGCTCAAGTGAACTTCCACACGCGTGATATGTTCGTCTAATCTGCTCAATGTGTTCTCAACCAGATTACTTACCTGAGTAATCAGAGCTTCGTGAGCTTCGATATTATGGTCGGTATTAATTTGAATTTGCATTGTTTTTCCTTTCATATTTTTATTTTAAAATAAGAGATTCTAATTATTATAGTTTTTGTGTTTAAATTAAATCTTTCGTATGATTATTCATTATTTTCATTTATACTTAAAGGCTACGGGACTCTTTGATTTTCAGTTGGCTGCTTTGAATGAGTACGAGGTGCAAAACTAAAGTCCTCTGTCATTATGTAATACAGTACGGCACTTAAAGTCAATACCAGGAAAACCCAAAAATACCAATGATGATGTATCGTTTTCCAGTAAGGTTTACGGTTAAGGTTAGCATTTTTAATTTCCTGCTCTTCCAACAGACTGTGATGGTGTTCATTTTCACTCATTTTATCACTCCTTGTTCAATTTAAATTTTTAACTAATTCCACTTTGGTATAGTTATGTTCTTCTTTATTTCATTTCAATTAATATTTCTCAGGCAAGCCCTTCCTATTGTAGCTTACTTGTCATCGTTCAAATATAATAGGCTTTGGCGAATGGATTTCAATTCCTCAAGGCGTTTTTCTGTTGTCTTGGGGTATTCCATTTTTAAATCTTCAAGCGTATCAACTACAATTTGGGAGACAATTAGCCGGGCATTCTTTTTGTCATCTGCAGGGACAATATACCAGGGTGATTCTTTAGAACTTGTTTCTGACAAGCAATCTGCGAAGGCTTTTTGGTATTCGTCCCAAAATTTGCGTTCTTTTATGTCGGCAATACTGAATTTCCAATTCTTTTCGGGTTCATCAATCCGGCCTATAAATCGCTTTTGCTGCTCTTCCTTCGACATGTGCAGGAAAAATTTAATAATTTTAGTGCCATTGCGGTCGAGATGCTCTTCTAAGTTTACTATTGAGTTATACCTGTCCTTCCAAAAATTCTTCTTATTGGACAACTCTGCTGGAATTCCTTGGTTGTTCAGAATCTCCGGATGGACACGAACGATTAGCACTTCTTCGTAATAGGAACGATTAAAAATTCCGATTCGTCCCCGCTCAGGAAGGCATTTTGTTGTCCGCCAAAGAAAATCATGTTCCAGTTCTTTGGTACTCGGCTGCTTAAAACTGAAAACTTCACACCCCTGCGGATTAACACCTGTCATGACGTGGCGAATCGCCCCATCCTTTCCTGCAGCATCCATCCCCTGAAATATCAATAACAAAGCATAGCTGTTTGAAGCATACAACAGGCTCTGAAGTGAGCTTAGTTTCTCAACATGTTCGTTGAGTATTTCATGATATTGTTCCTTCGACTTGTAGTATGGAATAGTCGATGTATTCCACTTATTAAGGTTTACATTTTCTCCCGGTTTTACCCGGTAATCTTCCGTTTTGATTTTCATATTCTCTTTCATATAACATTATGGGTGGTTCTAAAAACTGTCATTCTGAGTGTAGTGAAGAATCCAGTCTTCTTTGATATCAATGGCTTAGATTCTTCGCTTCGCTTAGAATGACGACCTTTTTTGAGTTTTTAGAACCACCCTTATTTTTATTATTTTCATTAATCGGATTTAGATTTCAATGCTTCGAAACCGGATACAACATCAAACAATTCTTCATCAATTGTACTCTGCCGCAAACTGTGAAACTTATGGTTTAAATCATCAAGCAATTCTTCGATGTTTTTTTCCGCTCGCTGCATTGCTGCAAGCCGGCTTGCGTTTTCACTTGCTAATGATTCAGCTACGGCTTTAAATAAAGAAACAAAAAGATATGCACTAATGAGAGCTAATAATGTTGACTTTAGCCCACCCAAAACTTGTGGTAAATTTTTTGTAGGCCAATTAATATCTGCTATCGTGTGTTTCCATTTTTCATCTAATGGTAACAACCTTTGGCAGACAGGTATATATCCTGCCCCTGATTTCGGTTGATTATGGAAAATATAGACCTCTTTTTTATTTTCTTTTTCAGGAATTTCTTCACATTTCACCAATATTTGTCCTACAAGAGGAGTAATCGCATTAACAGAATTAGGAACGGAAAAATTATTTGTAGTAGTAAAGCCGGCATCCTTCAATAGCAATTGAACTCGCTCGCCAACAGCCCAAATTTCTTTTTTACCGGGTAAAATCTTTAGTGATTGAGATACAAAATCTGTAAGAGAATCATTAAACTGCCCGACAAGTCCTTGATCTGAACCAAAAACAATAGCGCAAATTGAATTTTCAATGTTTCTTTTTACTTCATTGTTTTTATTTCTTATTACAATTTTCTCTTCCCTGAAATATGCAAGGATACCCAAAGATACAGTTCTATAATATTCTCCAAGCGAACTAACAGCCATCTCGTACTGCCCGATGTTAGAAGCTGCAACAGCTTTCATTGTCCGTACAACAGATTTTATATCTTCAGCACCTTCCAATTTTCTACGTAAACCTTCTAATGTGTCCATTACTTTTCTTCCAGATTAGTTTCAGGGCTAACTTGAAAAGAAGCAAGTATATCACGGGCAGTATTCAAAATAACTTTTCTATCTATATCGCTCAACTCTTTATCCGAAAATAAACTTTTAATAATTTCAGCAGGAAGTTCTTTGGTTATTTTCATTAATGCTTCCTCAGCTTCCTGCATTTTGTTAATAGGAACAGTATCAAAAAGTCCATCCGTAAGAGCAAGAAGCACCACTATTTGTTCGGGAACAGGTATAGGTTGAAGTTCATGTTGTTTAAGGCAAATACGAATTCGCTTACCATGCTCGATTATTTTTCGGGTATTTTCATCCAATCGGGTACCGAAACGTGAAAAGGTTTCTAATTCTTCAAATTGAGAATAGGCAAGTTTCAGATTACCTGTTATGGAACGATATACCGTTAATTGGGCTTTACCACCAACACGTGAAACGGATTTACCAACATCAACCGCCGGTAGAATACCTAACTCGAATAATTTAGGAGAGAGGTAAATCTGACCGTCAGTAATTGAAATCAGATTCGTAGGAATATATGCAGATATATTTTGAGCTTCCGTCTCAATAATCGGCAAAGCTGTGAGCGAACCGCCCTTGAGCTTATCACTCAGGTGTGTTGCTCTTTCCAATAATCTTGAATGAATGTAAAAAATATCACCAGGGAATGCTTCACGACCGGGAGGCCTTCTCAGTAATAAAGAAAGTTCACGATAAGCACGTGCATGGTGTGTGAGGTCATCATAAACAATAAGCACATCACGTCCTTGTTCCATAAAATATTCTGCAATGCTTGTGGCGGCATAAGGTGCGATGTATTTCAATCCCGGAGCATTGTTACCTTCTGTTGCGACTACTACCGTATAATTCATTGCCCCATTATCTTCAAGGTTAGCTATAACTTTCGCAACGGACGATGCCCTCTGCCCAATAGCACAATAAACACATAAGATATTTTTATCTTTCTGATTTAATATAGTATCAATCGCAATTGCCGTTTTGCCTGTCTGACGGTCTCCAAGAATAAGTTCACGTTGTCCCCTGCCGATAGGGATTAATGCATCAATGACCTTTAAACCTGTTTGCAATGGAACAGAAACTGTAGCTCTTTCCATAATAGCATGTGCGGGTCGTTCAATAGGCAGTCTTTGATTAGAAGAAATTGCTCCTTTGCTATCCAATGGTTCTCCCAAAGGGTTAATCACTCTTCCGATTAGCCCATCGCCCACAGGTATGTCCATTACACGGCCGGTTCGTTCAACTTCATCACCGGTATTCAATAATGAATCTTCTCCAAGGAGTATTGCACCAATCGCATCTTCATCAATGTTATATGCTATACCAAATATATTCCCCGGAAACTTTAACATTTCTTCAAACCCTGCACCCGGAAGTCCTGATACTTTAACAATTCCTGCTGATACGCTTATTATTGTACCAACTTCTTTGGGAATAAAAGAGAAAACATAATTTTCCCTGCTCGTATCCAATTGCTTGAATGTTTTATTTAATATTTTATTTAATTGGTTTTTAGGCATTTTGTTTCTTCTCTGATTTTGCTTCTGCTTCTGATTTTTCTTTTATAGTTTCAGAGATACTTTTTTGAAGAGAATTAATGTAATCAGATATACTCCATGCCAGTTTATATCCTTCTGATGTAATTTCAATACCGCTTATTAATTCGGGTGCAATATTAAATTGAAAATGTGATTTTGTTCCCAGTATCTCATGCACAGCGTTTTTAATTTCAGTTTGTTGTTTTGCATGAAGTTCAAAAGCACTTTGCACAAGAATTTTATCAGAATCCGACTTGAAGGCTTCTATAAATTTTTTCTTCTCTTCTGTTTTAAGGTCATTTATACGCTTTATAAAAACATTCACCGATTGCTCTTCCAAACTTACGGAAGCAAGGTCGGTAAGAGCCTTTCTTGCTATTGCGAAAACTTCATCTTGTGTCTTTTGAGCAATTTCATGTTCAAGATTTTCTTGCATAGCTACCAATGCTTTATCGAATTTGGAACGTAAAGTATCGGCTTCATTCCTTGCGGCTTTAATCAGTTTCTCTTTCTCCACTTCGGTATCGGCAATAGCTTTGTCCAACAGAATCTTTTTTTGCTGGTCGAATTCTTCATTTTTCTTTGTGAATTCATCCTGTTCTTTTTTTGCTTCTGACTTTTTTGCTTTGGCGTCTGAAAGTTGGGCCGCAATTCTTTGTTCACGCTCGTCTATAGCTTTGAGTACCGGCTTATAGAGAAATCGTTTCAAGAGCCACACCAAAATGAAGAAATTAATTATCTGTGCAATTATAATGAACCAGTTAATTTGCATTTTTAGATTTCCTATTTTGATATGAAATGATTCCAGAATGGGTTAGCGAAGATGAGAATCATCGAAACCACGAAACAATATATTGCTGTTGATTCTATCATCGCCAACCCTACAAATAAAGTCCTTGTTATAGTTGGTGCTGCGTCTGGCTGCTGTGCGATTGAACTTAATGCTGATGCTACCGATTTGCCTTCGCCCATGGCAGGCAACATACATCCGATTCCTGTAGTAAGCCCGGCAGTAACAATTGAAGCTACTGCTATAAGTGTTGGACTGTCCATTTTTTTTACTCCTTTTATTTAGTTAGTTTTTATTAAATTATTTTTAACAGATGTTTTGGCATCCTTTACTGCCGCAGCTATATAAACTGTTGCAAGAATGCTGAAGATATAGGCTTGCACCATACCAGTAAGTAAACCAAGTGCTTGCATGACAATTGGAAATATTAAAGGTGTTATGCTTAACAGGATAGCGACAATCATTCCCCCGCTCATTATGTTACCGAACAATCTCACTGCTAATGCAAGAGTTCGTGAGATTTCACTTATAAGATTGAAGGGCAGCATAATGAAAGTTGGTTTTAAATAAGACCTCAAATAACCAAGAATTCCACTCTTTTCAATTCCAAAATAAGGTACAGCGATGAATACCGATATTGCAAGAGCGGCTGTAGTAGAAAGTGAACCGGTCGGAGCTTCATACCAGGGAAGAATGATACAAATATTGGCAGTACCTATAAATAAAAACAAAGTGCCGATAAAGCCTATATATTGTTCCGGGTTGTTTAGCCCAACCTCTTTTATTTGTTTGTTCATATAGGTCACCAGCATCTCAAGGATACATTGCCATTTTGATATTTTAGAACTTGTTTTGAGTTTCCGGGTAATCAATAATGAAGCAACCACAAGTAACAGCATTAACCCCCAAGTAGTAACCAGTGTAAGGTTAATAGTAATAAATCCATAATGCCAAAAAATAGTTTCGTCCGGACTAAGTGTCATAGCTGCTCCCATTTTTTAACTTTAATTGTTTTTGTTCATTCGATTTGGTTAGATTTAAAACTATAAAACGGGCTACAATAAAACCAAGAACACAAACAAGAAGCCTTTGCCAATTTCCAAGCGATATAAAATAAAAACCAATTAATATTATACCGATACGCAAAAAGAAACTACCGACTAACCATAATGCCGGTATTTTTGAATTAACTGCTTTTTTCACGGTAATCCACAGCCCCAAAAAAAACAATGTTCCCATTACCATACCTGCAAAAAAAGCTATTATCATATATAAAATGTCATTCATCGTTATCCTCACTATTTTCATTCATTTCTTTATGCTCTTTAGTAATCCAATGCCATGAAATCAGGCATCCTGCTAATAAACCTAAAATCAAAAATGTCAATGTCCAGGAAAATGATTGAGGATATTTTTTATCAATCCATATTCCTAATGCTGCTCCAAGCAATGTAGGAACGGCAACTGACCAGCCTACCATGCCAAACATCCCTAAACCAAACCAAACACTTTGCTTTTTTTCTCGTATCGCTTTAAGTTTGAGTCGTTCTTTTTTTTCAACCTGTTGGCTAAATGTATTAGTTTTATTTTTGTCAGTAGTTTTCATTTCTATTCTTGACGAAATTTTTTCATATTGAAAATCAATCCACTTTCCATCTTCACCATCACAGAACGTAAGTTTTTTTCGCTTTCATTCAGATTCATAAAATCTTTATCAACTGATTCACGAAGTTTGCCAAGATCTGTACCTCCAATGGCATTACGAACTGATACCAGAACCTGCGTTCCAGCTTTTATCAACAATCCTTCATCAATTGCTAAATAATGAAGCTTTCCTTCTACCTCGTAAGTAAGAATACCGGCTACCAATGCGGCAACGCAATCAAGCCTTTGCGGTAATAAGCCATAAGAACCTTCAATTGTTTCTAAGATTATTGAGCTGACATTTTTAGTTTCAGTGAAAATCCGGTATGGAAGAAGAATTTTTAAGTCCATATTAACATTTTCCATTTTTATTTATCCTTCTTTTCGGTATTCTTTACAGGCTTATCCTTTGGTTTAGTATCTGATTTATCCTTTGGTTCAGTTTCTGATTTATCTTTTGGTTCAGTTTCTGATTTATCTTTTGGTTCAGTTTCTGATTTATCTTTTGGTTCAGTTTCTGATTTATCTTTTGGTTCAGTTTCTGATTTATCTTTTGTCACTTTATCTGATTTATCCTTTGGTTCTGTGTTATTTCCTTTTTTCTTTGCTTCATCTATTGTTCCAATCATATAAAAAGAATTCTCAGGTAAATCTTTAAACTCATCAGACAGAATACGCTCACAACCATCAAGAGCATCCTCCAGGCTAACTTCTTTTCCTTTAATCCCACTGAATTGTTCGGTCGAAAAAAAAGGCTGAGTCAGAAACCGCTCCAAACGCCTGGCACGATTGACTAAATTGCGGTCTTCGATAGAGAGTTGTTCCAAGCCGAGCATTGCAATAATATCCTTCAGTTCTTCATATTGTGCGAGTGTTTGCCTTATTTCCTGAGAAAGATTATAATGCCTTTCACCAATAATGCCCGGTGTCGCCATTTTTGAATTTGACTGCAGCAAATCAATTGCCGGATAAAGCCCTTCACTCGCTTTTTTTCTGGATAGAACAATTGATGCCGAAAGATGAGAAAATGTATGAACAGCAGCCGGATCGGTTAAATCATCCGCCGGAACATACACTGCCTGAATTGAAGTGATTGCACCGGCATCGGTATTGGCAATTCGCTCCTCCAATTTTGACAATTCCGTTCCCATTGTGGGTTGGTAACCCAAACGTGAAGGCATTTGCCCCATTAAGCCTGATACCTCCATTCCAGCCTGAATAAACCGGAAAATATTATCAATGAGTAACAATACATCCCGGTGTTCATCATCACGAAAATATTCTGCCATAGTTAAAGCTGCATGTCCAACACGAAATCGGGCACCGGGCGGTTCATTCATCTGACCAAACATCATAACCATATTCTTCATCACCCCTGCTTCATTCATATCATGATAAAGCTCATGTCCCTCACGGCATCGTTCTCCGATTCCACAAAACATACTTACACCTTTGTTATGCCCTACCATGTTATGAATCATTTCCGTAAGTAAAACAGTTTTCCCAACACCTGCTCCACCAAATAACCCGGCTTTACCTCCACGTTCAAGTGGTATAAGGACATCAATTGCTTTAATACCGGTTACAAAAACTTCCGATTTAGTTGAGCGTTTAGCTAATGGTGGTGGTGATCTGTGGATATTTCGCAACTCATAACCTGAAGATAATTTTTTATGATGGTCAATAGTATTTCCGAAAACATCAAACATTCTACCCATTATATTTTTTCCAACAGGAACTTCCAGTTGTTTTCCATCTGTTTCAACTGACATACCGCGAGCTAATCCTTGAGTTGGAGTTAATGCAATACCGCGAACACAGTGCAAATCAATCTGGGATAGAACTTCAATGGATATTTGATTATCATTTCCAGTGTGAAGCAATGTGTAAATTGGAGGTAAATCATTTTCAAACCATACATCCACTACGCTACCCCTTACAGAAATGATTTTTCCGTAATTTAAATCTATGTTTCTATTTTCCGAAATTTTTGACATTATATAAAATTAGTATTATTTAAATTTTCTAAACACTCCAATTTATTCCGATTATTTGTATTCTTACACTTTTTTATATTCCTGAAACCGAAATATTCGTACAAACAAATTATAACAATAAAGACCTAACCTGGACAAGCCAGAACCAAAAAATTATCATTTTTTATCACATTTAACTTTATGATAATAATAGAGTTGCAAACTATTTTTGCCAGATTTGGTAACAAAATCAGTTTTAAGGTACTAAATCTCTATTGTATTTATGATTTTTTTTAATGTATTGGCAGAATGTTTAAACAACTTTTCTTCTTTATCCGACAGAATGAGATTCAAATGCTTACCAACACCATTAATATTAACAATAGATGGAATACTAATGCACACATCACTTATTCCATAATAATCTTTGATTAGCTTGGATACCGGCAAAATTGAATTCTCATCTCTCAAAATAGACTTTGTTATTTTAACCAATGCAAGAGCAATAGAATAGTTTGTTGCCCCTTTAGCCCTGATAATCTGTTCTGCTGCATTTTTTACTGAATTAAATATTTTTGATAATTCTTTTTTTGGATTATCAAGTCCGGCATAATCTGTTAAATAAGTTTCTAAATCAATACCTCCGATGGTTGCATTACTCCATACCGGTAATTCTGTTTCGCCATGTTCACCAATTATGTAAGCGTGTATATTGCTGGAATCCACTTTGCAATATTCACTAATTAAATACTTTAATCTTGCTGTGTCCAGAACAGTTCCTGAGCCTATCACACGATTTGGTGATAATCCTGATATTTTCAGGGTTACGTATGTTAGAATATCGACAGGGTTTGTGACAACTAACAGAATGGAATACCCTGCATATTTTGAAATGGCCGTTATAATTTCTTTAAAAACAGCTACATTATCCTGAATTAAATCAATTCTGTTTTGCCCCGGCTGTAATTACAACAATATCTGCATCTTCACAGCTTTCGTATCCTGCTGCATAAATTTTTGTTGGGTGAGTTAAGCTTAACCCATGATTTAAATCCATGCACTCGCCTTTTGCAAGTAATTCATTTTTGTCGATTAATACTATTTCTCTGGCTAATCCGCTTATCATTAATGTAAAAGCAAAAGTACTCCCAACGTAACCCGCTCCGATTATAGCAATTTTAGGTTTTAAAGACTCCATAATTATTTAATTGGAAAAGGGAAAATAAAATCAACCAAAACATTGTGATAAGCATTTAGTACATGTTCGGTAAATGATTTCATGCTATTATGCATGGTTACTGTATAATCTTTCCCTAATTCCTTCACGATTTTATCAAGATTTGATAATTCTTTCTTGATTGCTGCATCTCTGCTTTCTTTTTCTTTTGGCAAGTCTTTATCTAGTTGCAACAAGTTATCTTCGAAAACTTTGTCGGCTTCCTCATAAAATTCTGTAAGAAGATGGTCACAGGAAAAGGTTTTTATATGCGAGAACTTGATTGCTGTCTTTATTTCTGTATCATCAAGCTCACCCATTCTGTTTGCTGCCAGCAAAGATATATAAGCAGGAAATTTAAGAAGTAATTTGCATTCCTGATTCGTTAGTTTTTCAGTCCAGTTCATTTATTTTCTCCTTTTTTTAATCAATTATCTTTATATACACTTAAGACATCCAATGTTTGGCAAAAAAAAGTAAACGGGACGGATGAAAGTGAAAGTGAAAGTGATATTTTTTAATTTCCTATCATTTTCACTCATCCCTATCACTCGTTCCTTTCACTCGTCCCTTTTTTATTGGATGCCTTAATTAAAGTTTTTTAGAGTGTTCTTTATTTTTCTTTCACCTCAGTGCCATCCTCTTTGAATGCTACACCTTTTTGCTGTTTTCCTAATTTTAAATCGGCTTCATAGATCACACCATTTTTAGCTGTTTCTGTTCTATCTGCCTCGACGATTTTCCATTGAGAATACTTTTTGTTAATGGCATCGGCAACGGCTTTGGGCAACTCAGAAACTTTAATCGGTACCTCAGTTTCGACCCATGTTCCGTTTTCTGAAAAATTAGAGGACATTTTTATTCCCTTAACAAAAAAGTCGGCTTCCCAGACAGTTTTATTTTCTTTGCCCCATTTTACTTTAGTTGCTTCGGGAAATTTTTGGTCAAAGGCTTTCTTTACGACAACAGGCGGTTTAAGTGCGAAACAAAAACTGCTCAACAATACAATAACTTGCAACGATCAAACCGGTTATTGCAATATAAGGAAGAAGTTTCTTATTGCTTCCCTTTATCAAATCAAATAAAACAATCAGGACTAATG
>Ga0118677_10008558_pt1 | contig 16351 bp, 12 predicted proteins | sample AliMusrvi5mmetaG_FD_86154 | JGI IMG/M metagenome (GOLD analysis project Ga0118677, IMG submission 86154) | reverse complement strand
TCAACGCCGTGCGCGGCTTCCCTGGGCGCGCCGCCTCGCGCTGCAACTTCTCGTCAATCGCATTCCTTACCCACGCGCTGCGGTTTGGCTTGGCGCACAGCACCGAATGATCCTCCGCCGCCAGCCGGATGGTCAGTGATAAAAGTCCCGTCTTACTCATGCGGTAAGACTATGCCTTGCTTCTCCCTCCCGCGCAAGACCACACGGATGTCAGAAGTCGCCCAAGGTCGCCGCCGCCCCCCATTCCACTACACATCTTGATGCGTATAGACCTCTGGGGCATCACCGCTATAGTTGGGCCAGCGCCTGCGAATCAAGATGGCCCCTTGGCCTCGCAGGCTGATGTATATCAATGACAACAGTGACTGCCTGCCCTTCTTCATGGCGGACGAAGGCACAACGGATAATCCTTACCTTTACATCCCTGGAATGCCGATACCGACGGCGACGGCAAGGTGGATAGCGATTCGGGTTACAAGCCGTTCAGCAATGCCAGGCCCACGGTCCACTCGCAGGGCGCAAACCTGATCCTCCTGGACGGCCACATCGAGCGCCTTCCATTCAAGACGCTTTGGGCGCTGGACAGCAGCGGAAAGGCCGCCCACCCCTACTGGGTGAATGGCACTTACTTAAGCTCATTTTCCCTCTGGAAGTGCCCGAAAAGCGGAATGATCCTCGCCGGCAAGCGCCTTATGTAAGCGCCATTCCCCCTACCGGGTCATGGAGTAATCCCGGCCGGGGAGCCTTATGACTGCTCCGCCAGGGCCTGGTTCATGCGCCGGATGGCTTCGTCAATCTCGGCGGCGCTTTTGAAGCCGATCACTACGGCATCCAGCTCGGGGCGGGACATGGCGTAGCGGATGGACTTCTCACGATCCTCGGCGTTCGTGAAGTCGCCGTTGCCGATGATCTTCATGCCGATGACGCCGCGGCCTTTGGCGCGCATAGTCTTGAGTTCCGCCAGCACGGGGGCGATGTCGTGGCCGGACTTGTCGTAGGTCTCCTCCATGCCGTCAATGTGGCTGGCCTGCGGGTTGACTCGGACCAGGTGCACCTCCGTCCAGGTTGATGCGGCCGCGGTGCGCAGCGCGGGCAGGCTGTGGCAGGAGACCCCCTTGGCCCGGATCCACTTCTTCTCCCTGGCCTCATCGAAGGCGTCCATGACGCGCTTGTAATCGTCCGTCCAGTGGTCCTTGACCATGCAATGGATGAGCATGCTGTCCACGTAATCGGTGTCGAAGACCTTGCGGTGGTGGTCAATGGCATCGAGCACCTGCTGGGGCTTGCCGGACACTTTGGACTGCAGGAAGAGTTTCTCCCGGGGCAATCCCTTGATGGCGCCGGCGATCCATTCGAAGGTTTTGTAGGTCTGGGCGCAGTCGAAGCTGGTAATGCCCTGGTCATAGGCGTGGCGGATGAGGCGGTTGAAGTTCTCCTGGCCGAGCGCGTATTGGACATGGCCGCTGTTGCTGCCGGTGCCGAAGCCCAGGCGGCTCAGCTTGATGCCGGTTTTGCCCAGGGTGACCTGGTCCGTCGCCGCGCGTTTGGCCGCGGCGCGCGCGGACAGGGTGACGGCAGGAGCGAGCAGGAGCGCGCCGGCAAACGTGGCGGAGCGTTCGATGAACTGACGGCGGCTGAACTGGCTGGTCTTCATATTCGTCTGGCAGGTTATGTGTTCGACGGACAGATGCATCATACTACGGTGACGGAGAATATCCAGCGAGGAGCTGGAAATAAGCGGGGGCTGGAGGGGTTAAATGAGCTGCATCAGCTACGGGGTGAGAATTGGTTATGGTTCAATTCTATCAAGGCGAAACAATACCCAACGAAAGCCCCGATGGAAAAAGGGGGGGCTTCCATCTTTGCCGCCTGCGCCGTCTCACATTTAATGCTCGTTTCCCGGGCTCATTCGCGCTAGAAATCCGGCTGGCCCCAAAGCAGTGTGACCACCGACGGCACCTTGCCCCCGGCACCTTGAATGGCGAAGCGGAAACCAAATCAGAGCCAACTGCGGCAGGATGAGAATGCCCCGCCGGCGGACATTTCCCGGGACACCGCCGCGACCGGCCGGTCCTCCGTGAGGTGGCTCCATGACCGTTTCCGCGAGGGCGATTCCCTTCTCCTTTCCCTGGCGCTCTGCGCGCTGGTGACGGCCGCCGCCATTGGGGTCCTGAAGGAGCTGCGGGAGGATATCGCCAGCCTGTTCGCGCCGATTGCGCAGCCGGCCTAACGTGCCCGGGAATGGCCCTGGAGGGCGCCTGCCGGCAAGCAACGCGTAGACCGGGACTAAGCCGCGCAGCATCCCGCCCGATGGATCATTTCCCCATCTATTGCAGGCCCGCCAGGGTCCGGCTCCGATCGGCAATAACCCGGTCGGGGCCCCTCTTCTGAGGACGATTTAGCGCCGGGTCGTGTGATCCGACAACATTACGGCCGCTTGGCGGCTACCACGAGGTGGCTGGCGGCAGTGCTGTGCACGGTCGGCCCACCCCCATGACGAGGAGACCGATGAGTCCAAGTGCAGGAATGATGCTACTACGACAGATCGTACCGTTGATCGCTAGTGCGATCGCGCGCGGCGCCGTCAAGCCGGTCGGCGCTGAGGATCGTGGGAATTGCAGGCTGATGGGCAGGCGTTGGCGGCCATGATGGTGGACCGTCTCGAAGCCAAGGGCAGAGTCGTTCCACCCCAAAGCATTGCGTACTACACCCTACAGGCGATGAAGTCGGGCCGGCGGTCCGGCTACAGTGGTCGCATGGACGCGATGTGCCCGGCTGCCAGTTTGGACAGAGCTGTGCAGGTCCGGTCCATGGATGAAGTGCTGGGCTGTGATCCCGAGTACCCCACGCACGAGTTGACGTTTCATGACCTGCTGGCCGGCGGTGGGGAGTCGGCCGACATCACGGCCGGGCGCCAGCTCGACTGGGATGAGGCGATGGATCGGATGGACGACCGCATGCGCGGGGTCGTTGAGGGAACGGCCGCCGGAACCGGAACCGGTGAGATGGCGGTACGGTACGAGGTGTCGGCGCCGCGGATCTGCCAGGTACGGGAAGAGGCGGGCGAGCGGATCCGGGAGGCGTGGGGCGGTAATCCGGTGGTGGATGCTGGCGTGGAAGCGAAATGGAGCCGGCACGTGCGGGCGTACGCGCAGCGGCGTGCGTGCCGGGCTGAGCGGGCTGCCGAGTGGAAAGCGTGACGGTCAGAAAGGCGCCCTAAGCGGGCCTTTCTTTACGTGTGGGGATGCGTAACCCAAATCTGGGGGTTCTGGTCGGATGGTGTGGCAGCCGCTAGACTAATCCGTCACCCGTCTCAGCGTTCTTTGTCTGCCCTTCCGTAGAACGATTCCCCAGACGCTGCGAGTTTCTCGATCCACATCTCCAAGAGGGCGCAGAGATCGTCTGTTGGATCGTAACTCGGCTCCTTCTTTAGCGTCAGATCGTCCAGCACTTCGAACGCAAAGTTTTGAGGTCCGAGTTCATTCCAATGCCGCTGCAGTTCGCGATCTGCGTGAAGCCCACTCTGGAGTTGAAACCGATGACGGTTGATTATGCCTGGGAGGTTCAGACTTGATCCAACAAGCGACCTTCTCAGTGCAATGTTGCGAACGCGGAAGATTCCTGCCGGTCGTGGTGTTTGCTTATACTCACGAGTGAGCGTTTTTCTGTCGATCTCAGTCACCTGCGTCTCCCGATTGTCGTGCGTCTCTTCCATGCCGAACGTGTGCCATAACCTGGCGGCGGCTTCCGCCGATCAGGTTGATGGCGTGGTTATCGGTTTCTTCTCATTTTCACGCCAGAAAGAACGCTCTCCAGGTTGTCGCACACTTCCCCGAGGGCGTCCTCTTCCTGTCTCGTCTTTGCATGGTTTACCTCCGTGGCGACCACCCCGTGAGGTCTTCCAACTGCCCTTCCGTGAGGCGGAGAATGACGTAGCCGCTGCGCCTCCGTGGGGCTGCCAGCAAAGCGTCACACGCAGACATTACCATCGGATTGCGTAACAAGGTCGCGTATTCGTCAGGCCGCATCTCGACCGTATGCTTCTCCGCTTTCTTCATTTTCTCTCCGATAACTATTCTCTCTACCAAGTTGTCTTTTGCTGGCTTGGTCACCCCATGCTGGCCATCCGCACATGCCCAGCCAGACGATCTACCATGGGTGCATTGTCGCCTGTAGCGAGTACGAGTCAAGTATAACACCGACATTCGCTACGCGACCAGCCGCCTGTATCTCGCTCTGTAGGAGCATGATCGAGTGCAGCTAATCTCACGCTCTGGTGGTTGCCTGCGGTAGCGCGGCCGGATGGACTCCGTGCTCAGCGTCGGACAGAAGCTCTGCGTTCCTCCCTAATTCTTGGCAAAAGTCCGTCATAGACAGTCCCATCAACCCCAAGGTTCAATATGAGACCTATGTTTCGAAGGAGGTCGTGAAGTGGGCGGATGAAAACTACCGGACAGACGCACGGCGGAGGCCTCATAGGTCTTGGCATGCGTCGCCAGCCACTCCACTTGCCGGATGTCGCGCAGCAAATCGGTCGTGTCGAACATCGGGTTCCCAGCGAAGGCGAATCCGAAGTGATAGAATCCCTTCGCCCCGAACATCATGAGCTGGTCGATGTTGTCCATCATCTGCAACCGGTCGAGATAGCCAGCGTAGCTCGTCTGTCCCTCGAACGCGGCAGCAGAAGACTCCGTCACCAGTGCCCACTGACGCCGCCCCGACTGCAGTACCTGTGCATACGGCACCAGCGTATTGTGGTAGGCAAGGCTGTCGCCGTAGCAATAAGGCTCGTAGCCGCATCCGTCCTGGCCTCCCGATGCGCGCGGGTTGACAAACCAGTCGCTGAACCAGCAGTTGTGCTTGAGAATCACCGGCACATCGGCAATCTGCTTGAGCGCGTCGGCGCAGCGGCTGATCATCTCCTCCGCGATCACCCCGCTGAACTCCCTTACGTCGCGCAGCGCCTGACCCCGGCGTCCGCCGAAGGAGTACAGCACACCGTCATCGGGATCCATCCAGTACTCGCGCTCCCCATCGCCCTGCTCCCCGAGCGGCACGAGACGTGCCGCCGTGGCGAAGTCGGGTAGCACCGGTCCGGCACCGCAACCCCAGCCCTCCCGCAACTTCTCCAGGGTGCCGTACCGTCCAAAAAGCCACTGGGCAAGGCGTTTCTGCCAGAGCGGCGTCGCACCGACGCTGTCCGGATTGTGGTGCATTTCGTTCTGAAGGGGGTCGATCCACAAACGCATGCCCGGTCCCAGGGGCAGACTGCCGTAGGCCTCTGCATAACGTGCGAGATACTCGTCCAACGTGCCCAGGTAGCCGTTGGGATCTCCCCTCGAGAGCTTCCGCTCCACGGCGAAGTGAATATTCAGTCCTTCTGCCCCGGCAGGTTCCGGGAGGGAAACCTGCAACTCGAATTCGACAGCATCCGCCTTTTCTCCGGTCTTGGCTTCCACGCGGCTCAAGACGCCCACGCCCGAGGCGACTATTCTTCCCTCTGCATCGGCAGCACCCCAGACGCACCGGGCACCGGGAACATCCTCCCCTGGGTTCAGCTTGACGATGATCCGCATGTCGCGCTCCCCGACGGCGACGGCCACGGGATTGCGGCTGATAAGAAAACCCCGATCCGTCTGAGCCGGCATGCTGCTCGGATGCAATCCGTAGCGCATGCCGCACTCCTCGGCTATGGCGACCATCGCAGCCAGTGACTGCGGACTCGCATGGAGAAAGAACCCGTTGAAATACACATCGCGTATTCCGCGTTCCTTCAGGGCCGTCATCTGATGTCGGAGATACTCTGTCCACTGCGTGTTGACGGTAGCGTCCCCCGCCTTTGCCGTCCAACTCAGCGGACTGTTCAACATGCCTCCGAAAGGTATATAGGGTTCACCGTCCCAGAACATCATGTTGTTATCGTTGACTTCCCACGGATGCGCTTTCCCCTGACTATCGCGGTATATGCCGTAGGCATGGGCAACTGGACGGGCGGCGGCTAGCTTTTCCGGCACGTCAAGATAGCCCCCTGCGAAAACTGTCACCTCCTGATCCACCGGGATGCACGCGATGCGGATTTTTCCGGCGGGCAGGTTTGCGGGCAGGGCAAAACTCATGACGTGATTCCGCGCATTATCCACTTTCTGCATCACCGTCGCGTACAACGCGGTTCCCTGGAAAAAGCCAATCCAGACCTTCCCCTTGAACGACGCGTTCCAATCGGTTTCCAGCACGACTGTCCGATCCGCCTCGAGGGTTGCCGCCGTCAGCTTGCCATGAAGCTGGGGCCGGCGACTGATCTCGAGCAAACGCTGGACCTCCACTTCTCCATCGATCTCATCCGCCAGCGTCTCGAACTTGTCAAACGCGCTAAGATCGGTCGACAGCACTTCTTCGGCAATGGTTTTCGCCTTCGCCCCAAAAGCTGCCGCATTGGGAAGCGTCCTCGCTTTGGCGGAGAGGATTTCGAGCTTTTCTGCTACCGCGTCAGCCGGCGTCTTTGCCCCCTGCGGGGCGTACGTGCCGCGAGAAAGCATCAGGACGTCCAGCACGAAATACGGATAGTCGCCGCGCGCACGCTTGCCAAGCGTCTCCACCCGCAATGTATGTTTGCCAGGCGTTAGCTCCACCTCGCCCCATTGATGCCACTGGAGGGGAAATATCTTGTTGGCCACTTCCCGGTTGAGGAGGGGCCCCGGATCCCAGGCCTGCCACGGCTCTTGATCCACACGCCATCGCGCCGGCGACGACCATTTGGGATCGAATGTGCGACCCATCAGCGCCAGGCGTCCGCCGGGAGGAGGAAGCTCAAAATCGTATTCCGCGAAGGCCTGCTCCTTCGGCTGGTTGCTGCCCACGGGCATATTGGCCGGTGCACGGCCGCCGACCAGACCCAACCAGTTCGCGACAGCGTTGAAGTCGGTCGACTTCGGCTTCTTGAGCCAAAGGTGCGAGGTCGGTTCCCCAGCATGGCTTTCTGCAATGAACATCTGGAGGACGATTCCACATACCCACACTGTCGTGGCTGTCGTTAGCGTTGTCATATCTTTCCTCGTTCTGTTTTTTCCGCACCCGGCATCGTTCATCCCGCCACGAGCGCGGTAGCGGACGACAGGGTTCAATTCAGGAACTGCTCCACGAAGTGAATCGAGCCGCAGTTGGCTTTCCGCCCCCGCCCTCTCCTAGGGACGGAGCAGATGCAATCTCCCGTATCCACGAGTGCTCCGCAATTTGCATGCCAATCTTCAATGGATCGTAATAATCGTCCCAGACGGAAAACGTATTTCCCGCAGTTGGAAGCGGTTGGCATCGGGTCCATCTTTCGTATAGGCGAGCAAACCTACCGTGATGATCGTGGGATTGGTGATGTAGGTCGAAGGATGCCCGAGTGTCTTGTCGTTGTAGAAGAACTCGGCAGTCCATTTCGGCGGCCGCGTGTCGAGCTGGACGGCCACGGTAACGTATCCCGGATCGGCCGGGCCCGTTGAATATCACAGGCCCCCGGTCCAAGCCCCCAGATAACCCCTGATGGCATTGGCGAGGGTGTAGTCCTGATCGACATAGACCCATGGGCCCGGCTCGTTAGCGGTCGTAAAATTCAGATTGAATCCGACGCCGATGAGGGTGTTCGTAGCGTCAACCAAGCCCGAGACCTCGTACAGTTTCCCGGACTCAGGGGTGAACGGAAGATACATTTTATCGCAGGAAGTAGAATATTTGGTGCCGTTGGCGTACCATTTAGACGCTGTCCATGTCTCCGATCCCGGCCTGACATCCGGCGGCAATCCGTTGATGCCGGTTCCAGAGGCACCGGAGAAATCGTCATCGTAGATGAGACCAGCCTTCGCCTGCGCCGTTGGAGCCCATCCCAGCAGCGCCATGGCCAATACAAAACCAAACCACATAGCCGAATCGTTCATTCTTTTCATCGTCATTCCTCTATTTCTTACGTCGAGGCGTGTGACCAAATTTCTTTTACCAGATCGTCGTGGATATTGTCCTCAAGCATGAAAAATACTCAATATGAATTCTCTTTTACGTAAAGCATCGGCTTCAGCCATTTCCCGTCCGTGCCGCCGATCATCAACTTAGAAAGGAGCCGTCGATGTCCTATGCAACCACTCGTTTTCGATGCCCGGTTTCGGGCGCTTCACCACACGAACTTGACGCGTGGTTTCGCCGGCAATCCAGCGTCCCCTCAACAGCCACCGCACAGGACTGTCTGGACAGCCCCGCTCGTTCCGCCGCAACTGGTTGACCAACAGGTCCACCACCGCCGCCGCGATTTCCGAGTCCCGCTGGTCGATGCCAGACAGGCAACGCGGGTGTTCCCCCCAAACATGAAGGGCCGCGTACCCAATATCGGCCGGCACGGAAAATCCCCATGCTTCAAGATCGAGGTCGCGTAAACTAATGACCGCCTCAAGCCTGCTCCCCCGTATCCAACGGCAAACTTCTTCCTGTTGCAACTCGTCGACTACCAGAGGCCGCAATCCCGCAGGATTTCCCCGCAAGGCAAGCCAGACGCTGTATGCGCCAGTCCAGCGGTGGTGGGCCCGGAGATCGTCCTCGGAGCGAAGACAGAGTCCTATCCGCCGATAGCCCAGCTTCTCCAATTCATCAAGCGCCGTGAACATCCCGGTGTAATGGTCGTGCAATACCTGATTGACCTCCGGCGTACGCAATCCACCACCTATCTCAACCACGCTGAAACGATTCCAGTTGATTGGCAGGGTGCCACTCCAGTTCGTGAAAAATTGCCGGCTGATGTTCGGGATGATGATGCCCCTGATGCCGCGGGCGAACAGGATCCGGTTGGTCCGTGCGGGCGGCAGTTGTGGATCTGCGATCCACCAGGGCTCCACGCGGTATCCGTATTCGGCGGCTCTCTGTTCAATGCCGTTGTAGGTGCCGCAGGGATCGAACTGCGTCCAGCCGTCGCGTGTAGGCTCGCAAGTGACAACGGCCAACACTTCACTGGGAACGGAATGCCTCGTGCGCACGGTTTCCGACATCAGAGCCCCGATGCGGGGATTCGGCTTATAGCCAAGCTCCGCGGCCAGAGCACGCACACGCTCCCGCGTTTCGCGGGAAATCCTCCCGTCATCGCGCAACACCAAGGACACCGTCATCCGCGACACACCTGCACGCGCCGCGATGTCGGTCAAGCTCACTCTATCACTTTGCATTTCCTATTTACCTGCCTTCACTCCCACGGCCTGCGTTTACCCCGGCAACAGATAGTGATTGGCCCTCGGCATAGACAAACGTTACCAGAACCCGCTGACTGTCCAAAACGCAAAAACGCTGCCGGAAACTGAAACAACCCCGCAGAGACGACAACTCCACATGAACAGCCTATCATCAGAAAGTTGCCGTGACCAGACCCCAATAGACCAGCAATTCGCATTTTGGCGGCGGGGACGGAAGATAGCGGGTGTGGGGAGGGCGTAAAGATGGGTTACTGGCGGTTGGGGCGAGGGTTGCCGTAAGGTTACGTAGCAACAATATCAGCCGCTGGCATTCGGCGCGTGTAACCTTTCAGACGATTCAAACGACTCAATGGATAGTTCTCACTTCCGGTTGGCGCGGCGCTGGAGGACGTGGCTGGTGGTAAGCCAACCCCACCAGATCGTGACCGAGTGAATTATCGAACGGACTCAAGTTTATGAAGAGACAGATTGGAATCGCGTCGCTCCTGTTTACCTCGTATTTCGTCGTCAAAAGTGTTGCGTCTGGATCCCTTGTGACCATCGTCGACGGTATGCTGTTTTTTGCGGGGCTCATCCTCGCCGCTGTTTACGGCTATCTGTGCTGGCAAGTCCGGCAATGCCCAAGTCCGCAATAGGGTTGAACGTAATGGTGCAGTGCTGTGACGAACGAACGATCATCAGGCCGTAACCAACTTCTCGCTCGCCGCTCATACGGCGCTATCCGATAGACTCGGTCATGGAATCCCACGTTGCGCATTCATCCGGAACCACCACGACGGCGGGGCATTCCGCCTGCCTGCCTGACCGGCATGATATGATCGCCTGATTGAAGGCTCAGGCTTCGAGCACCTCGCGCACTTTGCGGGCAAGGGCGTCGCGGCCGAAGGGCTTGGAGAGGAAATTCATGCCATTGTCCAAGATACCCCGCTGGGCGATGACGTCGGCGGTGAAGCCGGAAATGAACAAGCGCTTGATCGTCGGATGCAACTCCAACAGGCGCTTGGCCAAGTCGCGCCCGCTCATGCCGGGCATGATCACATCGGTGAGCAGCAGGTGGATCTCGCCCGGATGTTCCGCGACCAGACGCAGGGCTTGCGCCGGGGACTCCGCGACCAGAATGGTGTAGCCCAGGTCTTCAAGGAACGTGGCTGTGGTAACGCGGACGGACTTCTCGTCTTCGACCAGCAGGACGGTCTCGGTGCCGCGGGGTGGTTTCGTCGGTGTTTGGACGGCCTCCCGCACGGCTGTTGCGTCAACAAAACGCGGCAGATAGATCTTGAAAGTCGTGCCCTTGCCGGGCTCGCTGTAGACGTTGATGAAGCCGTCGTTCTGCTTCACTATCCCGTACACGGTGGCCAAGCCTAGGCCTGTGCCTTCGCCCAGACCTTTGGTCGTGAAAAACGGCTCGAAGATGTGCTCAAGCGTCTCCCGATCCATGCCGCAGCCGTTATCGGCGACCGACAGCAGCGCGTATTTGCCCGAGCGAGATCCCGGATGGTTGGCGCAGAAATCCTCGTCGAACGTGGCGTTGCTGGTTTCCATCATGATGGAGCCCACTCCATCGATTGCGTCCCTGCCGTTGACGCACAGGTTGGCTAGGATCTGGTCGATCTGGACCGGATCCACTTTCACGGGCCACGTGTCGGGGTCCGCCGTGAATTTCATGGTGATGTCCTCGCCGATGAGGCGCCGCAACAGCTTGAGCATACCCGAGATGGCGTCATTGAGATCAATGACTTTCGGCGCGATGATCTGCTTGCGGGCGAAGGCGAGGAGTTGGCGGGTGAGTTCTGCGGAACGCTCGGTGACTCTCATGATCTCTTCAAGATACTCGCAAATGGGATGCTCTGGTCCAATCTTGTCCAAGCACAACTGCGTGTAGCCCATCGTGCCCATCAGCAGGTTGTTGAAGTCGTGCGCCACGCCGCCCGCGAGCCGCCCCACAGACTCCATCTTCTGGGCCTGGCGGAGTTGGTCTTCGAGTTTGCCTTTCTCCTCCTCGGCCTGCATGCGCTCGGTGATGTCCTCAATCGTGGCCATGGTGCGTACAGGTTGGTTGGCGGCGTCCCGGATGACGGTCATGTTCACGTTTACCCAAACTACCGTTCCGTCCTTGCGAAGATAGCGTTTCTCCACGCGGTAATCAGGGGCCTCGCCGCGTACGACCTGCTGGAAGAGCTCCGAATCCTTTTGCCGGTCTGCGGGGTACGTGAGTTCTGCGATATGCATCTTGAGCATTTCGTCGGCGGAGTAGCCGGTGATCTCGCACATCTTCGCGTTGACACGCAGCCATTGTTGTGTGCGCGTGTCGGCTTGTGCCATCCCGATGGAGGCCATGTCGAACATGGCACGAAACTCGGCGTCGCCCTTCCGTAGATCATTTTCCGACTTCTTGCGGTCAGTGACGTCCAGCGCCATGGTCAGCGTACAGGGTTCACCCCCGAAATCAATCTGGTCTGCCGACATCAACAGGTCGCGGACCGTGCCACTCTTCTGGCGCACTTGGACCTCAGAGCCTTTTGCCGTGCCGCATTTATACATGGCCGCGACCACCCGTTCCCGTTGACCGGTATCGCCCCAGACGTTTAGTTCGGCCCCTGTGTGTCCGATGGCTTCCTCTCGAGTGAAACCCGTCACCTCCTCCCATGCTCTGTTGACATCGACGAATACGCCGTCCTTGATCCGTGCGATAGCGATGCTCAAAGGGCTGGCACGGAAGACCGTGGAGAAGTGCGCTTCACTCGTCCGCTGCGCCTCCTCCGCCTGCTTGCGTTCGGTGATGTCACTCGATATGACCTGCACGCCAATACGCCGTCCTGATAGGTCCTTCACCACTCTGTAGTTGGACAGAAACCACATCCCTCCGGCGGGAATCTGGATGTGGTCTTCGTAAATCTTGCTAACATCAGAGCGCAGGGCCTCTGCAATTCGCCTCATGAGCGTGTCAGCCAACTCTCGGTCGTAAATTTCTGTAACAGACTTGCCGACGAAATCGGCGGGATCCCCCCCCATGTACCTCGCTGCCATGGAGTTAAACAGGATTAAGCGCCCCTCGGCGCTGAAGTAACCCACACCTGCACCAGCGTTCTCAAGCAGGGTCCGATACTTCTCCTCGCTCTCCCGCAGCGTCTCCTCCGCCTGTTTGCGCGCGGTAATGTCGCGCTCGGTGGAGGCCAGGCCGATCGGGTTTCCGGCATCGTCCATCAGTTTGGTCACCGTCATCCACACATCGAGCACGCGGCCGTCTTTGGTCACCCGCTGGGTCTCGAAGGAACTGACGGCTTCGCCCGCCACCAGCCGGCGGATGAAATCCTTTTGCTCGTCCACCTTGCCCGGGGCCGTGAGGAGGTCGATATTCTTCGTAAACGCCTCAGTCTCGCTATAGCCGTACATCAGTTCCGCGCCGCGGTTCCAGGCGGTGATCCTGCCCTCAAAGTCCTGAATCGTGATCGCATCGTTCGAGTCCTTCACCACCGTCGCAAAGCGCCTGAGGTTCTTCTCCTCCAACTTGCGTGCCGTAATGTCGCGCTCGGTGGAGGCCAGGCCGATCGGGTTGCCGTCATCGTCCATCAGTTTGGTCACCGTCATCCAGACATCGAGGACGCGCCTGTCTTTGGTTATCCGTTGGGTCTCGAAAGAACTGACGGCTTCGCCCGCCATCAGTCGGCGGATGAAATCCTTTTGCTCCGCCACCTTGTCGGGGGTCGTGAGGAGGTCGATATTCTTCGTAAACGCCTCAGCCTCGCTATAGCCGTACATCAGTTCCGCGCCGTGGTTCCAAGCGGTGATCCGGCCCTCAAAATCCTGAATCGTGATCGCGTCGTTCGAGTCGCGGACCACCGTCACCATGCGGGTGGCTTCCTTGGTTGCGGCGGTCATACTATCGAAAAGCCGCTGCAGTTCTTCCTTGCTCGCCTGCAGGGCCTGCTCCGCCCCTTTGCGTTCGGTTATCTCGCTCCGAAATTCCTGACTGACGGCCTCGGCTCGCCCTTGCGCCAGTTTCGCGCGCGTTTCGGAGCGGCGCATTCCCTCGCCGACGGCGGTGACGATCACGCAACTGACAACAAAGACCGCCATACCCATCCATTCGGGCGGCGACAAGTGACTCTGCTGGACCCAGAAGAAGCTCAAGGGAACCGAGATAGCGGTAGCCAGAAAGCCGCCGGCGAGCCCGCCATACAGGGCGGCAAGCACCACGGCGGGATAGAAGACCAGGTTGGGAATACCGCGGCCCAGACTGCCAAAGAACACCAACCGGAACGCGCTGGCGGCCCCGACAATCAGCAATGCCACCAGTAGGCGTTGCCAGAGCAAAACTGGCTTCCTATCGAAGTTCATATGTGGCCTCCGTTCGGCGGACACTCTTTTTGGTCAGCGACGGCTTCACTGGCGCGACAGGGAACCAGCAACCCGATTCCTGCGAGGACGAAGGCGAACGCCGTGTTATGACCAGGAAACATTTTGGGCCTGAGACAACTTAAGTCCGACACCTGTCACTGCCGATTGAGCCCCTTCACGCAATCGCTGATTCTCAGCCGGTCGATCTGACTTCGTCGCCATACATCCAACCGCAGAATTAACTACGCTCATAGGCCACAGTGCGCTATGGGGTCTTACCCTACTCAGGGTTGCGCATCTCAGGGAGAACTGGGTTGGTGGCACGTAAGAGGCACGACGGCAACTACCGCAGGCATCCAGCAACCTTTGGGCGTTTCGCCTGATGCTTACTCTTCTCTTGAGTCTGCACAATTGTCGAACAGCGAGAACCCCATTCCTGCCAAGTTAATTCCGCTGAAAATGGGCGTTTGCTTTGACGCACACCGACGCCAACAACGATCCTGAGCACCCCCACCTGTTATGTGGAACAGGCGGCAACGTGGGTTCTCCATTTTGCTCCGGGTACCCTCTCTGCGGCCCTGGCGTTGCGTCGCCCTGGAATGACGGTATCGTGTGCCGCGTAGGGCGGCGGCCTGTGAGGCACACCCCGCCGAACGATGTCGCGTCGATCAGCGTTGTGGCAGCGTCTCCTAGTACCCTCCGGTAGGGTTACACCCCATCGAACAAGGCCGGAGCTTGCACTACTTTACAGACGATGAAATAGGCAATCAGACGGCAAGAGACGTGTGGATCAGCCGGTCCATTGGTGGCCCTATTCGAACCATTCGGCTGGGTTGTCGGCAACGGGTACCAGCGCTGACCAATTCAAGGTCCAGGCCCTGTGAGCAGAGAGATTGTTGGTGTAACACGACCGAGTTCGAAAGGCCGCTGCCAGAAACGAACCAGACTGCGGCACTGAGAGTAGTAGGGCCGCCATGCCTCAGGCAGGTCGGCCTCTGGCGGAAGACCTGTTCGGCCCTCTGCGGGGACGTCAGAAGGAAGATTGACATGGATATGAATAAACTACGCAAGGTGCGAGAAGTTATGCCACCAGTGATTCTCCAGATCAGCAGCATGCTGCTTCTGCTATTGCTTCCGGTTTCCGGAAGCGGAGTCGAGCTGGGGACACGCCAGCGGACGATCATACCGTTCAACATACCGCCGGGCACGCTGGGGATTGCCCCGTCAAACGTTTCCCAATATGTGTCCTCAGGCTACGGGGCGTGGAATTGGGGGCCTGGCACGAACGAGGGCGTGAAGTTTGACCTGATGTCGCCCGGCTACACGGGAGCAACCCATACGGCGCGGCTCTTGTCCTTCTTCTCCATGAGTGACATCCATATCACCGACAAAGAATCCCCGGCCCAAGTGCCCTACATGGGGTGGAGTGCGTCCTTCGGTCAACCGGGTCCGGGCGGGCTTAATCCGAACTCCTATTCGCCGGTCATGTTCGACACGACCTACCACCTCGATGCCGCCGTCAGGACTATCAATGCATTGCACCGGCTGACCCCTTTCGATTTCGGCATATCTCTCGGCGATGATTGCAACAGCGCCCAGTATAACGAACTTCGTTGGTTCATTGATGTTATGGACGGGCAGCATATTACGCCCAGTTCCGGCACCAACGCCGGAGCCGAAACCATCGATTATCAGATGCCCTTTCAGGCCGCCGGGCTCGATCACTCCCTCCCTTGGTATGATGCCATTGGCAACCACGATCAGTACTGGATGGGGATCGGCTACCCCACCCCGAAAATCCAGCAAGCCTTGGTCGGCGCCAACGTCCTCAACATGTCGACCGGCAACCCGTTGGCCCCGGGCGCCTCAGAGGGGGTCGGCATGTATGTGGGCACTGTTGATGGAACCACCCCCTTCGGCGCCGTGATCAAATGGGGACCGACGAACCTTTTCGATACGCCCCCGACCGTCGCCGCCGACGCGCGCCGCCACATCCTCACGACGGATAACTCTTCGCCCACGAACTACATTAACGAGTTCTTTGACACCACATCGTTCCCGCAGGGGCACGGATTCAACCGGACCAACACGGGAAGCCTGGCGGCCTGCTATACGTTCATGCCGCTGACGAACCTGCCGGTCAAGGTAGTCGTGCTCGACGATACCTGCAAATCGAACGCGCTGAGCCAATGGCCGACGTTCTATGGCGGCGGTTGGGTTGACGCGGCGCGCTTTACGTGGCTCACCAACGAACTTCAGAAGGGTCAGGACGCGGATCAGCTCATGATCATTGCGGCCCACATCCCCATCGGTCCGCAAGCGAGCCTCTTCAATACGAACTGCCTACCACTGAACCAATTCTACGATACTAATGTCGAAGCGAGCGTGCTCGCAACACTCCACAACTATCCGAATCTCATCCTGCTGATGGCGGGACATCGCCATGTGAGTGTCGTGACTCCGCAACCGTCACCCGACCCGGCCCATCCGGAATATGGCTTCTGGGAGGTCGAAACCCCCTCGCTGCGGGACTTCCCACGGCAGTTCCGCACCTGGGAGATCCTCCGCAACAGCGACAACAGCATTTCCATCGTGACGACCAGTGTTGATCCCGTGGTCGAGACCAATTCGCCCGCGTGGAAGGCGATCGGGTATGGCGTCGGCGCCGGGCGGATATTCGGCGTCAGCGAACTAACGAATACAAGTTCGCACACATACAATACGGAACTGGCCAAAACACAACTGTGTCCGGCATCTTGCTCACATTGAATCCTCAATCTTGTGTTAGCGCGTTTCAGATG